>Ga0233344_1000122_pt1 | contig 15115 bp, 13 predicted proteins | sample GEONDECOMP281_FD_180697 | JGI IMG/M metagenome (GOLD analysis project Ga0233344, IMG submission 180697) | Leaf litter microbial communities from Shasta-Trinity National Forest, California, United States - GEON-DECOMP-281 | ecosystem: Environmental > Terrestrial > Plant litter > Unclassified...
AAAGATATGGTTGCCGGCGTAATGAACAGACAGGTTACCTATATTCTGAAAGATCCTTATGCAAGTTCATTTTTTAATGACACTACAAAGGTTTCCGAATTTAAGGATGATCTGACGTCCATGCTGCCTGGAATTCACGAACGCAAATGGGAGCTTGATTCGTTATGTTATCCTGTTCGCTTAGCTTACAGATATTGGCAGCAAACCAGAGATACCAGTCATTTTGATGCAAACTGGATGGCAGCTATGAAATTAATCTTAAAAACCTTTAAAGAGCAGCAGCGTAAGGAAAATGATGGACCATATCATTTTCAGCGAACCACTGCCTGGGCTACAGATAACTTGCCGATGCAGGGCTTTGGCTATCCTGTAAAGCCTGTAGGACTGATCTGTTCTTCTTTCAGGCCAAGCGAAGACGCTACTACCTTTTCTTTTCATATTCCTTCTAACTTTTTTGCGGTAGTCAGTTTAAGGCAAGCTGCTGAATTGATCAGAGCAGCAAAAGGTGAGGAGCAAGTTGCGCTGGATATGGAAGCTTTAGCACTTGAAGTAAGACATGCCCTTCAAAAATATGCGATCATCGAGGAGGAGACTTATGGGAAGGTTTTTGCTTATGAGGTAAATGGGTTTGGGAGTTACAATTTAATGGATGATGCAAATATTCCAAGTTTACTATCCCTGCCTTATTTAGGAGCTGTGTCTATGACGGATCCTATTTATCTGAATACCAGGAAAATGCTGCTTTCTTCAGATAATCCTTTTTATTATAAAGGAAAAGTTGCAGAAGGAATAGGAGGACCTCATATTGGAAAGAATATGGTTTGGCCAATGAGCATAATCGTAAGGGCACTAACTACTTCAGACGATAATGAAATTAAAAATTGTTTAGCTATGCTTAGAAACAGCCATGGCGGAACAGGGTTTATGCATGAGTCGTTTCAAATAGACAATGCAAAACAGTATACCAGGGCTTCATTTCCTTGGGTAAACACCATGTTTGGTGAGTTGTTATGGAAAACTTATCAGGAAAAGCCTAATTTACTGTCTTAGGCCTGTACTAGTTTGTCATTGAAATGACAACATGAGTAATGCTTAACATTAATTTAACATTAGGTTAGCATATTTGTAACATGTTCCTACCTATACTTACTGCCATTTTTTATTTGTTTGCAGTTGTCGCTGCTTTTAGAATGGAAACACCTCTAAAAGGATTTCTGTTCATACTTGCAGTTGCAGGGGTGAGTGGGATATTATATTTATTTATTCTTTTTCCCGGCATATCCGGATTAGTGGTAGCTATTATGCTGGGCGCTTTTATCTTAAAACAGGGAAGCAGGTAAAGCCACCTGATTTAAGATCAGATGGCTTGCTTCGTAAGACTGTTTTAATGCTGACTTACTTGTATTCCTATAGCTTTTGAGGAATCTGTAACTTTTAGTCCTTTAGCCCAGATCGTATAGAATCTCTGATTTACAAGCATCACATTAGTTAATGTGGCTACTACTGCATTGCTAGCTGTATTTCTCAGGTTAATGGTATAGGTAGACGAAGGAGTGATTGGTTTAAAGGCAGTTAACGTTTTGAAAGTTTTATGAGTAAAGGCAGTAGTATCACCAACAATTTCAAGATTATAAGCAGTGGAATCAGGAGAAAGATTTGCAAAACGCACCATTGCTTTATTAGTGGGAGGTGTATTAAATTGATCTTTAACCAGCAGAAAATTTAAGGAATCACCTTTATTTACAATATACAGGGAGTGATAATCTCCTGTGGTCAGTGTAAATTTGTTAGTATACAAATTCGTTGTACTGTTAGAATTAGTTACGGTTCCTGTTCTTATTCCAGAATATGCACGAACATAATCGGTTTTTTGCCCGTACAATATCGCTGAGGAATTTACTTTGCCATTGTCCAGGTAAAAATCAATTGATGATGAAGTAGGAGAGGCATTAATAATTGATAAACCGGCAATTTGCTGAGGTGCCTGAATGTTATCATTATTTTTAATACAGGAGCTGAAAGAAACAGTGAGGCAAGCTAATGCCGCAAAAATGGATAACCTTCCGGAATTTTTCGATAGTAGAGTAAAATTAACTTTCATGTTTAATATGCTTAATAGATTTATAATTGTTTTGGGGTTAAACGCACGGCTCAGTGAGAACGCTACATTCTTTTTCGGTAATTTTGAAATAAAATATAGCTGTAGCGTTTTGCTATGCAGCTGCGTTTAGGTGTCTAATGTAGGTGCTAGGTTTAAGGTAGAGCAAAAAAATAAATAGATTGACTGACAAGATTGGCTTAGCAAAGCGTGGGTAATAAGGATACAATGTTCCAAGAGATCATTGCGGGTTTGAGTACCCGTGATGAGCGTATACAAGAACGTATCTATATACATTATTGGGGCTACCTGATGGGCGTATCTACCCGTTATTTCAAGGATAGAAATATTGCCAGAGAAGTAGTTAACGATAGCTTTATGAAAGCTTTTAAAACTATGTACGACTTTAAGCACGATCATAACCTGGAAGATTTTCAAAAAACTTTTAAGGCCTGGTTAGCTAAAATCACTGTTCGTACTGCATTAGATAAAATCAGGGCCAATAAATCTGCACTCATTTATGTAGAAGAATATGCCGAAGTCGCAGGTAATTATGTAGAGGCGGAGGGACAGCTATTTGCAGAAGACATTTTAAAATTATTACATGAACTACCAGATTTGCACCGTACTGTTTTTAATCTTTATGAAATTGAAGGATTTAGTCATGATGAAATTGCCGAAATGTTAACCATACCGGTTAGCTCCAGCCGAACCTATTTAACGAGGGCAAAACAAAAATTGAGGGAGCTCTATAAAAAAGCGTATTTAAATTAACTGATGGAACAGCCTAAAAAAGAATTAATAAAAGGGATTGCTGATCTTTTTGAAGATTATGAAGAATCCTATGTTCCAGGGGAGTGGGAGGCTTTTTTACAGGATAAAAAAGGTAAGCGTAAACTGTTTCCGGTAATACTTAGGATTGCAGCAATTCTTTTCCTGATCATTTCTGTATTACCTCTTCATGTAGATGACCTATTCACAAATGGACTTAGTGATAAAGTTGCTGACCAAAAACCTGTCCTGAAAAAAAATAATACGCTTTTACCTGATCAATCTATCCTTATAAAGCCATTAGTTACAGCCGCTCAAAGGATCAATAGATTATCTCCGTCAGTATCTTATCAAAAAAAATCATTATCGCGGGCAAGTGGTGCTGCTAGTTTGGCATCAACAGATAATTTTGAAACAACGAATAGCAGCAGCACATTCATAAAAGATACTATAACCTCAGTATTGAAACATCAGCAAGTTGAAAAATCCATTGTGTATACCAAAGGCAGATCCGACACCACTGTTCATGAAAAAAATAAAAAAATGAGTACCATTGATTTTTTGATGGCAGAATCTAAATCAGGAACTACTGCTGCTAAAAAGAAGACGGATGGACCAAAATGGGATTTTGGTGTAGAGGTAATTCCAACCGCAACTACTGTTAGCATGAATGTGGGAGCAGGATTAACTACTGCGTACAGGATCTCTAATAAATTTTCCATAAGTTCTGGTATTTCTATTACACAGCTCGAAGGAGGAAAGAATGTTAATGGAACAATAGTCAATAATTCTGTCAGTAATAACCAGGTAGCTTTTGCACGCGAACTTTCCAGTAAACAGGTTGTTGCCGTGGCTGCAAATATTAAAGCGATCGACATTCCTGTGGGACTGATTTATCATTTGAATAAACACTATTATACCAGTGCCGGTATTTCGTATTTCAATGTGATCAGTGAAAAACGAGACAATACTATTGTTCAGGTTAGCCAGGTTAATCAGGCTAGTTTTGATCCCCAAACAGGAATGACAGCCTCTTATAAAACTATAATCAGTCAGGAGGTAGCAGAACCTGCTAATGATAAACCATTAAAAGGCAATAGTTATCTTGGTTTTTTTAATTTTTCCATTGGCCGAAAACAGAATATTTTTGGCAAATACAATGTGCTGATAGAGCCCTTTGTTAAAGTGCCTTTAGGTGAACTTTCTAACGAAGACCTAAAACTATTGAATAGTGGAATCAAGTTCCAGCTCTCTTTTTAATTATTTCCGATCATTTCCTGGCGTGAAAGCTAAATTCTATTTAGTGTCTCTCTTGTAATTTAAATATTATTATAGTATTTTTAGATTTACTTTTTGTAATTTTTATGTTAAATAGTTTCTATTTTTGCTGGAGCCAAATTAACCGCTATGAAAACACTTGGACAAAAATTTAAAATCCTTCGTCAGAGATATGGCTATAGCCAGCAGTATGTCGCAAATATACTGGGTATCTCTGTACCTGCTTATTCAAAAATAGAAACAGGATTAGCAGATCCCAGTTTCAGCAAGATTTTGGAAACCGCTGAAATCTATCAAATGGATATCAGGCAATTTTTAAATATTGGAGAAGCAGATGACATCTTATTGCGAGAATGCGAGCAGTTAAGGCTAAAAATAATTGATTTGGAATCAAATATTATTCATTTGCAGGGGAAATTAATAACGGTTTACGAAAGAGAGAGTCAGCTATTGAAAAAGAATAAATCTAATTAATTGTCAACTTCGTTTATATTAATCTTACTCTATACTTCACATTAAATTAATGTTAATATCATTTGAATGTCTCAATTGATGAAAGAATTTGTAAAATAATATTTTTATGATACTTTTGGACCATAATTGAATTTCGGTCTAATTATTTATTATGGTGTGGAATGGAAAAGGATGAGATTGTAATAGAGGAAATATTATTAGGGGCAAAAAAACTATTTGGAAAACATGGATTGAAAAAAACAACCATGGAAGAGATAGCTACTGCCGCTGGTAAGGGTAAGAGTACGCTTTATTATTATTTTCCCAGCAAAAATGAAATTTTTGAGGCTGTTGTTGAAGATGAGATGAAAAATGTTGTGAAACGGATACGTGAAGCAGTAAATGCATCATTAACTGCAAAAGATAAACTGAAAGCGTTTTTGCAGGCACAGATCACATCAATTATTGGTTTTCATTCTTTTAAAGAAGTACTGTTTGATGATTTAGTGGCTAGTATGAGAATGCTGATCATTATTAAATCAAGATATGAACAAATTCAGATTGATATGATCAGGGAGATTTTATTAGGAGGGACTCAGTCTGGAGAGTTTAAACAAATGTCTGCAGACAGGATGAATAAAATGTCTTTTGTAATGGTAACTGCCTTCCGGGGACTTCATTTTCCGTTGTCTATTGAATTATCAGAGTTGCAAACGCATGATTATTTTGATGAGATGATAGATATGTTGATCGCAGGAATAGGAAATGAAGCATTAAAGAAAAAAACAGACTAAAAAACAGAATTAATCAGTTGTTTCGTTTATTTTTAATGAATATACTGAGCTTTTAAACAGAAATAAGACATACAAAATGTTGAATTATTTATTTGACAATAATATTATAGACTAAAATACGGTTATGGTCTAAGAATAATTTACTTTTGTCTATCTTAAAATTAACATATTTTTAATACATTAGATCATATTTCATTACACTATTTTTTGTATTGATCTGTTAATGAGTAAAATAAATTATGAATCTATCTGAAGTAAACATTATACAATTCAGGCATGCGTAAAAAATTGGGCGATAGGATTGCGGCATTTCAAGATGCGAACGTAATTAAGGAAAGAGGATTATATCCTTATTTCAGATCTATAGAGTCAGCACAAGACACTGAGGTCATTATTGAGGGGAAGAAAGTTTTAATGTTCGGATCAAATTCTTATCTGGGACTAACGAATCACCCTAAGATTAAAGAAGCTTCAAAAGCTGCTATAGACAAATATGGAACAGGCTGTGCAGGTTCCAGATTTTTAAATGGGACACTTGATATTCACCTGGAGTTAGAAAGAAGACTGGCTACTTTTGTGGGTAAAGAGGCTGCAGTACTCTTTAGTACTGGTTTCCAGGTTAATCTGGGTGTAATTTCGTGCCTGCTGGATAGAAATGATTACTTGATCCTTGATGAATATGATCATGCATCTATCATTGACGGGAGCCGTCTTTCTTTTTCACGTTCTATTAAATATGCTCACAATGATATGGAAGATCTGCGCAAGAAATTAAGCAGATTACCTGAAGATTCAGCAAAGCTGATTGTTGCTGATGGTATATTTAGTATGGAGGGAGACATTGTTAAGTTACCTGAAATCGTACAGATTGCTGAGGAATTTGGTGCCAATATTATGATGGACGATGCGCACAGTTTAGGCGTAATTGGTTTTAATGGTGCTGGTGTTTCTTCTCACTTTAACTTAACTGATAAGGTGGATTTGATTATGGGGACTTTCAGTAAATCTTTAGCTTCTTTAGGTGGTTTTATTGCTGCAAATGAAGAAACTATTGAATTCATTAAACACCGTGCAAGATCATTGATGTTTAGCGCAAGCATGCCACCTGCATCAGTTGCAAGCGTTATTGCTGCATTGGATATTATTGAATCAGAGCCAGAACGTATCGATAAACTTTGGGACAACACAAACTATGCAAAAAAACTACTTTTAGATGCTGGATTTGATATTGGACATACTGACAGTCCGATCATTCCTGTTTACATCAGAGATAACGAAAAAACCTTTCTGATTACTAATATTTTGCACAAGAACGGAATATTTGTGAATCCTGTTGTTTCCCCTGCTGTACCGTCAGATTCATCTTTAATCAGATTCTCATTAATGGCAACGCATACGTTTGCCCAAATTGAAGAGGCCGTTGAAAAATTGTATGCTGCTTCTAAAGAAGTTCATTTAACCCCTCTTAAGGTAAGTATATGATCAATATAATTGCCTTGCCTATCTCTCTGCCGGTATTGTCAGAGAGATAACTGAAAATCTATATGAAAAAACGTGTATTGATTACTGGAGCAAGTGGTTTCGTAGGATACCATTTAATTGTTGCTGCCCTGGCTTCAAACTTAGAGGTGTTTGCTGGCTTGAGACCAAGCAGTGATATCAAACATCTGGAGGGATTAAATATCAACTACACTTTTTTAGATTATCAGGACAAGGCAAGTCTTGAAAAAGAAATAGAGGATAAAAAATATAACTATATTATCCATGCTTCAGGTATAACTAAAGCTAAAAATAAAGAAGAGTACAATAGGGTTAATGCAGAATACAGCAGAAATCTGGCTTTTGCGGCTGTTTCTGCTGATACAGCACTCGAAAAGTTCGTATTGGTGAGCAGTCTTGCTGCACTTGGGCCCTTAAATGATATGACCGATACGATTGAAGATGATTCTGACGCCCATCCTGTAACCCACTACGGGGAAAGTAAATTACTTGCAGAGCAATATTTGTTGGCCATTCAAAATTTACCACTGGTTATCATTCGTCCAACTGCGGTATACGGACCAAGAGAAAAAGATATTTTTATTCTCTTCCAAACTATCAACAAAGGTATTGAACCACATATAGGTAAATTTAGTCAGCGTATGACCTTTATTTATGTTAAAGATCTCGCTAAGATTATAGTCAAATCTTTATTCTCTGATGTAACAAAGAGACAATATAATGTGTCTGATGGGAATATTTACAGTCGTTATGCCCTGGCAGACGGCGTGAAAAAATCGCTGAATAAAAGAACCTGGAAATTACATTTGCCCGTTGTTATGGTGGCTTACCTTGCCGGTTTTATGGAATGGCTCTATAGAAATTCATCGGCAATACCAGCATTAAATAAAGAGAAAATGAATGAATTGACTGCTATTAACTGGGCATGTAATATTTTTTCAGTAAAAGCAGAACTGGGGTTTTCTCCAGAGTACAATCTGGAAACCGGTGTAGCGGAAACAGTAAACTGGTACAAAACCAATAAGTGGTTATAAACGTAGAATAATTAGCAGAAGATATATACAAATGTTATTTCATAAGATCACATCAACATCCATGGGCATAGGATACATCGGTAAAGGGGCAGGAACTGCTGCTGCCGCGGTTACCTGTCTGGTATGGTATTATGTGCATCCGGAAGCTTTTAACTTTATTCCTGCATTAATTATTACGGTTCTGATCACTATGCTGGGCATATGGTCGGGGAATGTAGTGGAAGCAATTTGGGGTAAAGATCATAACAGAGTAGTGATTGATGAAGTAGCAGGTATGTGCATTACCCTTTTGTGGGTTCCTGTTACATTAACTAATGTGCTGATCGGATTATTACTATTTCGTTTATTTGATATTTTTAAACCTCTTTTTATCAGACGCCTGGAAGACCTGCCTGGTGGCTGGGGAGTGATGTTTGACGATATCCTTGCAGGTGTATATGCAAATATAGTGCTGCAGGTTATTATAAGATTTATTATTCATTGATATGGCGACTTTTGTAAAAGCTCAGGTCGCTTCTTTATCGGCCTCAATAATTGACTTTCTTACCACATTAGTCTGTACGCAGGTGTTTCACGTGTGGTATGTGCTTGGCAGTGTGCTTGGTACCACAGCCGGCGGAATTGTTAATTTTATGATGGGACGCAATTGGGTGTTTGAATCCAGAGAGCGAAAAATGCATATTCAGATCTTTAAATATATCATTGTTTGGACAGGGAATTTATTACTGACCACTGCAGGGGTCTACCTGGTTACCCATTACCTGCACGTTAATTACATTTTATCAAAAATAATTGTCTCTTGTACAGTTGGAACAGGTTATAACTTCCTGATGCAAAAGAAATTTGTATTTATTTAATTGAAAGCATCATGAGCTCAAATCATTATTTTAAGAAAACCATATTTACCTTTACTTTATTAGCGCTGTCCTTTTTTGTATTTGATGCTTCAGCTCAAACACCTGCACCCGTAGTGTCTAAGACGATAGTTACCGGAGTAGTAGTAGATGCAGCAGATAAGGATCCTATACCTTATGCTACAGTGCTGTTTAAAGGTACACAGATCATTACAAAAACAGATGCCGATGGCAAGTTCACTATTTCTACCAGTGAGCAGCACAATCAGCTGGAGGTTACCTACGTTGGTTATAAAGCGGCTTTTTATACTATAAAGCTAGGAGAAACGCAGGTCATAAATGTACGTCTTCAATCAGAGTCACAAAGCCTGACAGAAGTAACCATCAAATCGAACAAGAGACCTGCGTACAGAAATAAGAATAATCCGGCCGTAGAGCTGATTAGAAAAGTAATTGAAAATAAAGAGAAAAATCAGAATAGCAATTATGAGCATGTTCAGTTTCAGCAGTATGAACAAATGTTATTCTCACTAAGTAACCTATCAGACAAGTTTAAAAACAAACGTATTTTCAAAAACTACCAGTTTCTTTTTCAAAAACAGGATTCAACGAAAGTTGGCGGAAAAACTATTCTTCCTGTATTCCTGGAAGAAAAAGTATCAGAGAATTATCTGCAGAAATCTCCTGAAAAAAAGAAACAGATCTTTACAGGGGATAAACACGTTAATTACGATGCTAAATTCATTGATACAAAAGGACTAAGTAAATACTTTGAAAGGATGTATGCAGATGTGAATATTTATCAGAGTAATATCTCTCTGATGAGTAATCAGTTCCTGAGTCCGATTGCAGATGTATCACCCACATTTTATAAGTTCTTTATCACAGATACGATTAAAACTCATGTTCCTAACCTGATCGAATTGTCATTCATTCCAAGAAACAATACGGATCTTTTATTTGAGGGTAAAATGTATGTGACGATGGATGGCAACTATGCCGTTCAGGATGCTTATTTAACCATCAATAAAAATATCAATCTTAATTTTGTAAGGGCACTGGAAGCTAAACTGGATTTTGAAAAAAACCCTGATGGCAGGTACCATTTGTCTAAAACAAACCTGATTATTGATTTTGGAATCAGCAAAGGCGGCGGCAGTGGTTTTACCGGTGAGCGTACCGTGATCGTTAAAAATTATGAGATCAATAAACCACAGCCTGCAAAAGTATATGAAGGTTTGGCGGTTACTACGGCAGCAACTGCAGAATCTCAGCCAGATCAATTCTGGACTGCTCAGCGTACAGATACTACCGTAAAAACAAACCTGGGGATCTATAAAAATATCGATACCCTGCAAACTATCCCTTCTTTCAAAAGAACGGCAGATCTGCTTACCCTTTTCTTTGCTGGTTACAAAAATTTCGGTCCATTTGAAGTAGGACCAGTAAATACATTTTATAGTTTTAACAGTACAGAAGGATTACGTCTTCGTTTAGGCGGTCGTACTACTCCCGAACTCAGCAAGAGATATTATTTTGAGACTTACGGGGCTTATGGTCTTAAAGATGAGCGGTGGAAGTTTTTTGGAAGTGCAACTTACTCCCTGAATGATAAATCTATCTATGCTTTTCCTCAGGATTACATCAGGGCAAGTTTCCAGAGAGATACAAAAATTCCTGGTCAGGAGCTCCAGTTTGTTCAGGAAGACAACTTCCTGCTTTCCTTCAAGCGTGGTGCCAATAACATTTTATTATATAATGATTTTTATAAGCTTGATTATAAGAAAGAATTCGAAAGTCATTTCTCTTATGAACTGGTAGCCCAAAAATGGACACAGGAACCCGGAGGAGCATTAATTTATCAAAATACCTTAAATAATACTTTAAATTCGATCAATCAGATCACTACTGCGGAAGCAAGTTTAACCTTGCGTTATGCACCGAACGAGAAGTTTTATCAGGGTAAAATCTACAGGGTTCCTATCATTGATAAAGACCCGATTTTTACCTTAAACTATACCCAGGGCTTTAAAGTATTAGATGGACAGTATAACTTTCAAAACCTTTTAGGCCGTGTTGATAAGCGTTTCTATCTTTCTCAGTTTGGTTATTCTGATGTGACTTTAGAAGGCGGATATACTTTTGGTAAAGTGCCATTCCCGCTGATGACCATTCACCGTGCCAATCAGACCTATGCTTATCAATTGGATTCTTATAACTTAATGAACTTCCTGGAATTTGTGAGTGATCATTACAGCAGTTTATATATAGATCACCATTTTAACGGATTCTTCTTTAATAAGATACCTTTGATCAAAAAACTAAAATTGAGAGAGACCATATCCTTTAAAGCTTTATATGGCGGTGTAAGAGCAGAGAATAATCCAGGTAGTAACCCTTCACTGTTAAGATATCCAACTAACGCAGCGGGAGTGCCTACAACTTATGCTTTGGGCAGAACGCCTTATATGGAGGGAAGTGTTGGAATAGGCAATATATTTAAAATATTACGTATAGATTTAGTGAAACGTTTTAATTACCTTGATAACCCCGGAGTATCTCAATATGGCATTAGGGCATTAGCTAAATTAGATTTTTAATAACAAGAATAAAAAACAGCATACTATGCAAGCATTATCATTTCGTGATCGTTTACAGCAAATGATTTATAAGGTCATTAACCCTTTTGTGAAGGGCCTCATTCGGATGGGACTTACACCAAATGCAGTAACTACCATTGGTTTGTTATTAAATATTGGTGTGGCAGTGATCTTCGTTTTTGGTGCAGAAGAAAGTAATAGAGGTGATCTTTCATTTATTGGATGGGGAGGAGCTTTAGTGCTTTTTGCTGGATTATTTGATATGCTTGATGGTCAGGTAGCCAGACTGGGTAATATGAGTTCTACCTTTGGGGCACTGTATGATTCTGTTCTGGATCGCTATAGCGAGATGATCATGTTTCTTGGGATCTGTTATTATCTGGTTTCTCATCATTATTTCTTAAGTTCATTATTTGCCTTTATTGCACTGATCGGTTCTATAATGGTAAGTTACACCAGGGCAAGGGCAGAGGGATTGGGCGTAGAGAGTAAAGGGGGATTAATGCAGCGTCCTGAGCGTGTAGTGACTATTGGTATCTGTGCATTGGCCTGCGGCATTACAGGGCACTATATAGGTGGTGATTATAAAATTTATGTTCCCGGCATATCCTTTCACATTTTTGAAACCATGTCTATCTTTACTATTCCGATCACGATCATGGCGATCATGACCAATATTACTGCGATAAACAGGTTAAGAGATGCCAAGAAAACATTGGATGCCAGAGAGGTAAAGGAAAAAGAAACGGTGAAACAACCGGAATTGCAAAAACAAGCGCTGCCAGTAGTAGTGATCGGCTTGTTCCTGCTGACTACTTTATTCAGTTTAAGTAATATAACTCCTGTCTTTTCTCAAACACAGGATACCAGCGACCCTTCACCGCTTAAATTTCCAGTGCCCAAAGGAGTTGCTAACCAGCTATTTTATTTGCAGCGCGATCCCAACACGAATACTATTATCTGCGAACTCAATGTTGATAGCAAGGGTTTGGTAGATAAAGATCAGCCTGTGCTGGTATATTGGTTGCGTTACCAGGAAAATGGTGAAAAAAAAGAATTAGGCTATATTCAGCGTAAGTTTGCTTATGGAGTAGAATCTAAAGCTGTGGGTAAAGATCAATATGAACTTCGTTTCGTTTCACATAAAAAACTACCTATGTACCTGGTAAAATCTGAAGAGGATAAAAAATATCATGTTTATGTGACAATAAATAATAAAAAGATTCAAATAGAACGCATATTTTTGCGGATAGAAGGCGGTTCGTTCTGGTTGCCTAATGTAAAGTACGTAGAGATCAAAGGCATGAACACTTCAACTAATAGTTTAATTACCGAACGGATAAAAATCTAATACTATGAAAAAGAATTTTATTTCGAATTCATCCGAATCTATCAGGATGTTTAAAAATGACTTTTTGGAGAATCTTTCAAAAGTTCATTATTTGGTACCTCTAATTGTATATGTACCTATTATCATATTTCTTGGATGGCTATCATTTACCAGTGAGCATATGGACTTTATTCATTTTATAGAATGGTTCGCCATTGGGCTGTTTATCTGGACCATTACAGAATATGTTATGCACCGCTGGGTATTCCACTATTACCCTTCCTCTAAATTTGGTCAGCGGATACATTTTATTTTTCATGGTGTGCACCATGATTATCCTAATGATGCTAAAAGACTCGTAATGCCATTATCGGCAAGCATACCAATGGCTACTGCCTTATATTTAATGTTCTTATATATCCTTCCTACAGGTACTATATTTGCATTTTATACCGGTTTTCTAATTGGATACCTCCTGTATGATGAAATGCATTATGCTTTGCACCATGCCAATTTCAAGAATCCTTTCTGGAAAAGGTTGAAGCAACACCATATGTTACATCATTACTCTGATCCTACTAAAGGTTATGGCGTGAGCTCTGCACTTTGGGATAAAATACTGGGATCAGATTTTAATAAAAAATAATGTCAGAACAGTTAGGGTCTAACCAACCATTTTATACATTAAGGGACATCATAATTACCACTGTGATGTCCTTATTTTATCTCGCTCTTTCCTACTTCTTAGTAGGATACAATACCAACCAGGTGGTATTGGTGATACTTTTTAACTCTTTATTTTATGCTTCTCCAGTAACGAGGAAATTTATTCTTGGTTTTTCTATATTCATTGTGTATTGGATCTTATTCGATTACATGAAGGCCTTTCCAAATTACAACTTTAATAAGGTACATATTCGTGAATTGTATGAGATGGAAAAACACCTGTTCGGTATTTATTCTAATGGTATATTATTAACCCCTAATGAGTATTTACGTATTCATGGAAGTCCCTGGATTGATATCATAGGCGGGATATTCTACCTCATGTGGATACCGGTTCCGCTGGCATTTGCCGCTTATCTGTTTTTCGCAAAGAAAGAACAGTTCCTGAGATTTTCCATGACATTTGTGCTGGTTAACCTGATCGGGTTTGTGATTTACTATCTCTATCCGGCAGCACCACCCTGGTATGTTCAATATCATGGTTTTGTATTTATTGCACATACCCATTCTAATCCTGCAGGACTGATCAAGTTTGATCATCTGCTTAAAGTAGGGATTTTCCAGTCTATCTACAGGCAGGGATCAAATGTCTTTGCAGCAATGCCATCACTGCATTCTTCCTATCCTGTTATTGTGCTTTACTATGGTATAAAGAATAGGCTGGGTGCCATTAATGTTGTTTTTGGTATCGTTGTACTGGGTATATGGTTTACTGCCGTGTATGCGAGCCATCATTATGTATTGGATGTATTTGCAGGCATCACCTGTGCTATTGCCGGCATTACATTGTTTAACTGGTTGATGAAGCGCCAGCCGCTGAATGCTTTTATAGAAAAAATGCTGATTGTTATCAGCTAGAGAATGTCTAAATTTGCTGCATAATTAAAAAGACCTTGGCAGCAGTACCTTTTATAAAATTATCTGAATTGACGACGCTGATCCACGATACCTTAAATGGTGTTTTTGGTTCCCGTACGTTTTGGGTAATTGCCGATGTATCCAGCTATACCTATAAACCTCAGAGTAATTTTCATTATTTTGAACTGGTAGAAAAGGACAAGTCATCTGCAAAGATCCTCGCTAAGATAGGAGCAAGGGCCTGGGGCAACGCTTCTGTAAATATCTCGAATTTTGAAAAGGCAACCGGGCAGCGGTTTAAAAATGACATCAATGTGCTGGTTCAGGTGGCTGTGCAATATAACCCTGCTTTTGGCCTGCAGCTTAACCTGCTGGATATAGATACCAATTTTACGCTGGGACAATTTGAACAGCAGCGGAAAGAAACGCTGCAGAAGTTACTGCGCGATAACTCTGCTTTTATCCGGCAAAGCCCCGATGGATTATTTCATACCAGGAATAGCGGCATAGACTTAAACCTGGTATTGCAGCGTATAGCGATTATATCCTCCGAAACTTCTGCTGGTTATCAGGACTTTAGACATACCCTGGAAAATAATACTTTTGGTTATCATTTTGAGATAGATGATTATTTTGCACTGGTACAGGGAGAAGGAAACGCCAAACAATTTTTAAACAAGCTGATTGAAGTATTTGAATCAGGCAAAAAATACGATGCGCTGCTGATCATTAGGGGAGGGGGAGCACAAACTGATTTTCTGATCTTTGATAACTACGAGCTATGCCGTGCCATTGCTAAATTTCCTATTCCGGTCATCA
>Ga0233344_1000123_pt1 | contig 15047 bp, 13 predicted proteins | sample GEONDECOMP281_FD_180697 | JGI IMG/M metagenome (GOLD analysis project Ga0233344, IMG submission 180697) | Leaf litter microbial communities from Shasta-Trinity National Forest, California, United States - GEON-DECOMP-281 | ecosystem: Environmental > Terrestrial > Plant litter > Unclassified...
CTGCAAATCCAAAAGTTAAAGCATTCGGTCAGCAAATGATTACTGATCATGGTAAAGCTAACGCAGCGTTAAAAACGCTGGCTTATAATTCAAAAATTATATTGCCATCAGCGTATCCTGCAGATGAAAAAGCACATATGGATGCCATAAAACAAATGTCCGGGGCTGCTTTTGATAAACACTATATTGATATGATGGTTACTGACCATGATCAAACATTAGCTTTGTTTAAGGGAGCGGTAAAATCACAGGATAAGCCTGTTAGTGATTTTGCTAAGAAAACTATACCAGTGATCGAAGAACATTATAAAGAAGCAAAAGATATTCAGGCCGGACTAAAATAATTGTAATGATTTCTTTTAGACTTTGATAATCAAAAGGGTACGTGAAACTGTTTTCCGTACCCTTTTTTTATAAATAGTTTATATTATCTTGGTGTGTGTTCAAACATATACACGCTACAGCCTATATGAAACTAACTTTTACCTTATTTGTTTTATTTTTTGCCACTAGTCTTTTTGGCCAGCAGATCATCAAAGGAAGAATCACTGACCGGGAAACTGGGAGTGCCCTGCCTGAAGTTAATATTAGCAATAGTTTGAGCGGAAGGGTAGTGCAAACCAATCGGAACGGTGAATTTGAGTGCAGTGCTGTATACCCTGGATCGGTGATAAATATTTCTTTTATCGGATATGAACATCAGCACATCATCATAAATAACGATACCAGATTTTTAAGTATACAATTATCGGCCACTACAAATAACCTCAAAAATGTAGTGGTTAATGGCTTTAACGACAATAGAAAGTTATTGGAAACTGCCGGAGCAGTTGGTCTGCTAACTGCACAAGATCTGCAGCGGAACAATGGCACTGATATATTGGCTGCCCTAAATACGGTTGCTGGTGTTAAAATGGAAGAAGCTGCACCTGGAAATTTTAGAATATCTATACGCGGCAGTGCACTGCGTGATACTTATGGCTTACGTAATATTAAACTGTACTGGAATGATATTCCATTGACTTCTCCTGATAATTCTGCTTCTAATCCCCTTAGTTTTGATCCATCAGATATTGGAAGTATAGAGATCATTAAAGGTCCTGCAGGCAGCATCTATGGTGCAGGAATAGGAGGAGTATTGCTTTTTAAAAACGATAAAGCTAAATTTGATCAAAATGAGCTTTCTACCAGCTTTATGGTTGGTTCTTTTGGATTAACACATTCCAGTACAGTGTATAAAACAAGCACGGATAACTTTAATCTTGCCGTAAATTATGAAAACAGGCATTATGACGGCTATCGCGAAAATGAAGGAAGCAACAGGCAGGTGATCAATCTGTTTTCTCAGTTTTTTGCGGGCCCCAAAAGAACAATATCTGTTTTTGCTAACCATGCAGAAGGGCATTTCGGAATAGCAGGGAGCGTAGATAGCACCTGGGCTGCAAATACTCCGCGTAAAGCTGTACCATTTGCCCTGGATAATCAAACGGGTGTGAAATATACGTATACACAGACTGGCATTTCACAGGAATATCGCTTCAATGAGGAGTTTAGTAATACCACGAGTATCTATAATGATTTCCAGACCCAGGACCATCCTTACGGGCAGGATATTTCTTATAATGGTTTTGTAAAGGAGTCTATTGGTGGTTATGGCGGACGAACCAAGTTTACCTTTGCGCCGGTGATTGCAGGTATTAAAAGCCATTTTACCCTGGGAGATGAATTCCAATACGAGCACCTGATCGCTAATACTTATGATATTGTTAACGACATCCCCGGCACCTGGCCAGAAACCGGTGCACAGCAGAGCAGTGGCATCGTGATCTCTACATCAAATAATCTATTTGCACAGGCAGAGTTTGATCTTCCCGCTAATTTTTTCCTTACCCTGGGTAGCAGCTATAATAATTCAAGTTATGATGTAACTGATTTGGTTCCACAAAGTACTACTCATGATAATTATAGTGGTACAGTGAGTTTTCGCCGTTCTATTTCACCACGAATAGCCCTGATTAAAAAGTTCAATGATGATATGGCTATGCATGCCAGTATCAGTTCTGGATTTTCTCCTCCAACCATATCAGAATCTCTGAATGCAGATGGATCTTACAACAAAACGATAACAGCAGAAAAGGGAGTTAATTATGAACTGGGTGTCAGGGGAACACTTTTTGATAAATTGAATTTCGACGCTTCGATCTATCAGTTAAACCTAACGAATGCGATACTTCCTTATTACAATGCCAGCGGTAATGAAAGCTTTAGGAACGCGGGTGCTACTACGCAGAGAGGTGCAGAGCTAACTTTATTTTACCTGGCTATACAGAATTCTGATCAGTTGGTTACTTTGCTTAAACCCTGGGTAAGTTATACGTACAGCCATTACCGTTTTAAAGAGTATCTCCAGGAGTCCTTTGATTATAGTAATAACGTTACGCTGACCACAAGTTATACAGGGAATAAAGTAACAGGTGTTACTCCAAATGCATTAAATATTGGAATCGATCTGGAAACTAAACCTGGCTTTTATTTTAATACGGTATTGAATTATTACGATAAAACCCCAATCAATGATGCCAATAGCTATTATCAGCGTAGTTATATTTTGTTAGCTGCTAAGATTGGTTACCGTATTCAGATCAGCAGGTTCGGAATCAATGTGTTTGCGGGTGGCAATAATCTGCTGAATACGAAGTATTCTTCACTGATCAATTTTAATGCTGATGCCAATGGCAGCGCCGCATTTTATAATCCTTCACTTACTGTAAATTTTTATGGCGGTGCTTCAGTGAAATACAGTTTTAAATAAGTTTATAATTCTGGTTCGTTCAGTATAAATATTTTTATTTAAAAAAATGGGGTGTCACAATTTGTGGCACCCCGTTTTTAACTTCTTAAAACAGGTATTTAAATCTGAGCCAGAGAAACACTCAGGTCTTTCGCAATAAAGTTTAAGGTCTCTTCAGCTTTTAATAGTTGCTCCTGCATTTCTTTTACCGCTGTATCAGTATTTAATTTCAATTCAGGAATGAGGTTTTTGTAGTAGTTTATACCGTTGAATAACTGTGTGGTGAACTTTTCAAAGTACTTGGTTTTTTTAGCATTTAAATCATTCAGCTGTGCATTCAGGTCTTTCTTTAAATAATCTACGTAGAGGTTCAGTTCGTTAATGAATAAGTTAGGGCGGCTAATTTTAAAGGAGATCTTTTCTCGTCCATAGATATGGCTAACCATTTCTTTGAGGGAGTACACTTTGGAGAAATAGGCCAGGTTAGGCCCCGGACAGATACTTACCGCTTTACTCTCTCTGGGTCTGATCATGTCATTTTTTATATAAGCAGAGGCACATAAACCTTCGCATAAACAGATTTTCTCTGTAATAGCATCAAATTTCTCCTTAAAATCTACAGGATCCAGCTCCATTAATTTTAGCTCTTTAATTTTCAAATGCTGGTATTCACGGGAAGCGGTACAGATGGGTAAGGGAGTAAATTCTGTATTGGTGGATAAGAATTTTTTGATACACGGACTTCCGGGCCTGCCTCTTTCAATGCGGTCTAAGCGCTGTTCTTCCATGGTGCTTTTTTTGAAATTATTGAATAGTACGCCTAAGGGAGAAGAATTGCTTACATAATAATCATCTGGTGTAGCATCAGCCAATGCGGTCATTGTTTTTTTATCTACATTGGTTACTTCCGGTACCAATAGAAACGGACTGCCCCATCCCGCAGCATCTAATTCGTAATAATTGATTAAGAAATTGTGTTCTTCTGCAGTACCAATTCCTCCCTGTGCTGTTATTTTTAACACCGGTCTTGCATTAATTGTGATACTTTTCGTTTCTAGTGCATGGCGGTAGATATTTAACAATTCTTCAAAAAGTTCTTCTCTTTTTTGCTTAAACTCTTCCAGAATAGGCCCAAGCAGTAAACCCTCAGTTGCAAAAGCATGTCCGCCGCAGTTTAATCCTGATTCTACCCTAAACTCATCTACCCATAATCCTTTTTTTGCAAGCATTTTTGCTTGTATCAAGGCCGACCTAAAGTCGCTTACTTTTAAAATGATCTTTTTAGAGATGAATCCTGTTTTGTCGGGATAGAAACCTTCACAGGTTTCCATATAAGTGTATAACCGGGGATTGAGTCCGGCAGAGATCACTACAGAAGAATGAAGGGTACTATTGGCGAAACCTCTCATGGCAGCGAGTGCATCCGTATAATCATTGCCCAGGCTTTCACCATCGGCATTATAATTTGCCTTGTCAACTTTCGTCATGATATTGACATCAATATCTCCAGACTTTATATGCCAGCGTAATTCTTTTTGTAAGCCTTCTTTTTCTTCTCCATCTTCCAGGTTAAGCATATATTTATAGATCATTTTAAGCCTTGAATTTTCTGGAAGCAGCTCAAAGTAGTTATGAATATCGTTGCCTGCTGCAAAGCTTTCCTGCCTTAGGTTGATAAACTGCTGGTGAACCAGCAAATGCAACAGATCTAGGTACGCTGTGATCCTTTTTGCCCTGCTGTCAGTTTCTTCTTTTTTAATCGGTACGAAGTGCAGGTTATTTGCTGTTGAATGAAACTTTCTCATTCGTTCTGTCAGTTCATCATCTACAATAGAAAGGACGGAAGAAATACCATACTTCGCTACTTTTAGAGGGGTATCTATGGAATAGGCTAATCCTAAAACGGGGATGTGGAAGGTGTGATTCATACAATTCAGTTAATCTGTAGGATAGCAAAATAGCAGAGAAATTACGCCAAAAAATATGACCGCTGTCATGTTTTTTGATGATCCATATTGGCTGAGAGCATGACATAAATCATAGAACTGACCTGATTATACTCAGATATTTGAATCAACAAAAACATAGTATCATGGCAACTTTAAGTTTATCAAAAGCTTCTTCAGGTAATGCATCAGTTTCATTATGGACTAAATATTTGACTTTTGCAGATGGACAAACAGAAAACCGCTTAGGCTGGTTCTTAGTCTCAATTATTTTACACTCCACCATTTTAGTACCATTAACATTTATAGTAGTTTATTCATTGGGCGGATATGTTGTTCCTTTCCTCGCTATAAGTATGGTTTTATTCTTTTCTAATATTGTAGCAAACATGAGCGGCGCAAACACAAGAGTTACTATTTTTCTTTTCGGACTAAGTCTATTCATCCATTCAATGATCCTGATCATCACAGTAGCGGGTATTTAGCTATATTTGTGAAAAAGGCAATAATGGAAAATGCAAGATTACTAGAGGCAATTATTCAAACGGCGATTGATGGTATTATTACTATTGATGAAATGGGAAAGATAGAAAGCCTCAATCCTGCAGCACTTAAGTTATTTGGATATGCTCAGGAGGAGGTAATGGGAAATAATATTTCTATGCTGATGCCTGAGCCTGATAAGGGGGCCCATGATGGCTACCTGGAGCATTATAAAGAAACACGTGAAAAGCATATCATCGGTATCGGCAGAGAGGTTAAAGGGCTGAGAAAAAATGGCTCAACCTTTCCTTTCAGGCTTGCAGTAAGTGAAGTGCAGTATGAAAACCGAAAGATCTATACAGGTTTCATTCATGATCTTTCTAAAGAAAAAGAAGCTGAAGAGCGTTTAAGGGAATATGCTGCTGAACTGGAAAGTCTGGTAGACGAGCGTACCAAATCGCTGAAGAAAACGGTACTTGCATTACGCGAAGCTAAGGAAGAGGTTAGCCTGTCACTTGAAAAAGAGAAAGAGCTGAACCAGTTGAAAAGCCGTTTTGTATCTATGGCTTCACATGAGTTTCGTACGCCATTAAGTTCTGTACAGCTTTCTTCCTCACTGATCGAGAAATATGCACAGCCCTATGAAAATACAAATATCCATAAGCACGTACATAAAATAAAGAATGCCGTAGGCAACCTTACTACTATCCTGAATGATTTTCTATCACTGGAAAGACTGGAAGCTGGTAAGGTAGAGCCTGCATTTCATTCTTTCGACCTGGTAAAACTGGCGGAGGAAATTACAGAAGAGATGCAGATGATTGCTAAGCAAGACCAAAATATTATTTATCAGCACACTGGATTGGAAAGTGTTGTTCAGCTGGATCAGAACCTGCTGAAAAATTGTATGATCAACCTGATCAATAATGCGATAAAATATTCCGGAGAGAATACGTTTATTGAATTTAATACCGAAATTAATGAAGATCAATGTATAGTGACCATTAAGGATAATGGTATAGGTATACCTGATACCGATCAAAAGCATTTGTTCCAGCCATTTTTTAGGGCCCATAATACAGGAAGTATCCCCGGTACAGGATTAGGCTTAAATATTGTACTGCGTTATGCTGGCTTAATGAAAGGTGAAGTCCAGTTTGAAAGCCAGATTAATAAGGGAACTACATTTATTCTTTCTTTTAATAAATAACACATGAAAAAACAGAGGATACTGGTCATTGAAGATAATGATGATATTAGAGAAAGCACTGCAGAAATATTGGAACTGGCCAATTATGAAGTTTTTCAGGCCAATAATGGGAAAGTAGGTGTGGAACTTGCTAATCAGCATTTACCTGACCTGATCCTTTGCGATATTATGATGCCTGAATTGGATGGTTATGGGGTTCTCTATTTACTTAATAAAAATCCGCAGACTGCGGCCACACCTTTTGTCTTTCTAACTGCCAAGGCAGAAAGAATGGATATGCGAAAAGGAATGGAGATGGGCGCAGACGATTACCTGATCAAGCCTTTTGATGATGTGGAGCTATTAAGTGCCATAGAAAGCCGGCTGAATAAAAAAGAGAAACAAGAATTATTTTATAGTAAATCTATTACACAGCTCAGTAACCTTGTTACAGGGAATGCTGGTATGAAAGAGCTGGACAAAATGATGCAGGACCGTAAGGTGAGGTCGATTAAAAAGCGACAGATCATTTATTATGAAGGGGATATTGTATCCGGAATTTATCTGGTCATTAGCGGAAAGGTGAAAACCATTAAGCTAAGTGAGGATGGAAGAGAATTGCTCACGGGACTTTATGGGCCGGAAGAATATTTCGGTATCCCGGCACTCCTGCTTAATGAGCCTTATACGGAGACAGCAGAAGCACTGGAGGATACAACGGTATGCCAGCTTCCTAAAGAAATGCTGGAAGAACTGTTGAACCGTTATCCGGATATTGCGCGACAATTTATTCATATCCTGTCTAATAATTTGCTGGAGAAAGAAGAGCAGCTTTTGCAGCTGGCCTATCATTCTGTACGCAAACGGATGTCGGAAGTATTGATCCGCCTCTGCAAACAAGAAAAACAGGAAGGGCAGATCATTCTGCGCATTTCAAGAGATAACCTGGCTGCTATGGCTGGTATGGCTACTGAAACAGTAAGCAGGATCCTTAGTGATTTTAAGGACGAAGGGATCATAGAAAGGAAAGGCAGCCAGATTGGAATTCTCGATCATCCAAAACTTCAGCAGATGAAAAACTGATGAATATCATATTTATGGTTGATTAAACTCATTCCATGGCAGGCACTATCCTGCTAATTTTGATGATAAATCAATTTGGAATGAGAGTAGTCGCTTATAGCATCAAGTCTTTTGAAAAAGAGCCATTGGCAATAGCCAATCATAAAAAGCACGATATCACCTTAATATCTAATTCACTTAGCGCTAAGACTGTAAGTTATGCGGAAGGTAAAGAAGCTGTAATCGTCTTTACTGATGATCAGGTTTCTGCTGCGGTTATTGATCTGTTGGCTGACCTTGGCGTAAAATATATTGCCACAAGATCTACTGCTACACAGCACATAGATCAGGAGGCAGCGATGAAGCGTAATATTAAGATTGCGAATGTTCCTGCAATTTCACTGCTATCAATTTCTGGCGACGAATTGTCACTCGCGCTTGCCAGAGAAACCATATTAAATCTTGATAAATGGCAACAGAAACGTTGCTTGGGATCTGCTTGTGTTTGTAACAAGGCCTGCGATCAGATCACTCCTAAAAAGTCTGACCATGAACACTGAAGCACTCGTTACTAAATATCATGTTGCCGCTCCAAGGTATACCAGTTATCCAACAGTTCCTTATTGGAATAATGACGAATTTAATCAGGAGAAATGGATAAAGGCTGTTCGCAGTTCATTTGATCATAGCAACGTGGAAGAAGGGATCAGTTTATATATCCACCTTCCTTTTTGTGAAAGCCTGTGTACTTATTGCGGCTGTAATACCCGCATCACCCGTAACCATCAAGTTGAAATACCTTATATTGAAGCCGTACTACGGGAATGGAAAACCTACCTGGATATATTAGGTTCGGCGCCGGTGATCAGAGAATTACATTTAGGTGGAGGTACGCCTACATTTTTTAGTGCAGAAAACCTTGATCTGCTGATCAACGGAATTCTTTCTTCTGCAGCTATCCATCCTGAAGCTGAATTTAGTTTTGAAGCACATCCTGCAAATACAACTTTAGACCATCTGATTACTTTATACCGCTTAGGATTCAGGCGCATTAGCTTAGGTATACAGGATTTTGATCCAAAGGTGCAATTAGTGATCAACAGGATACAAACAGTAGAAGAGGTGGATTTAATAACCACAGAAGCGCGTGCTATTGGGTATAACTCTGTTAACTATGATCTGATCTATGGCTTGCCTCTGCAGAATATGGAAGGATTAGCAGATACAATATCATCTGTTCTGGCTTTACGTCCGGATAGGATCGCTTTTTACAGCTACGCCCATGTACCATGGGTAAAACCCGGACAACGAAGATATACTGAACTTGATCTCCCTTCTGCAGAGTTAAAGCAGGAATTGTATGAGTTGGGACGTGAAATGCTTAAAATTGGTGGATACACAGAAATAGGAATGGACCATTTTACGCTGGTGACTGACAGCCTGTATACTGCTGAAAAAGAGGGCAGGTTACACCGTAATTTTATGGGTTATACTCATCAATACAGCAAACTGATGATTGGTTTGGGTGTATCTTCTATTAGTGACAGCTGGACCGCTTTTGCACAGAATGTAAAAAAAGTTGAAGATTATATCAGACTAGCTAATGCAGGAGAAATACCCGTTTTTAAAGGCCATATCCTTAATGAGGAAGACCTGGTGATCAGGAAACATATTCTGAATATCATGTGTAAAGGAGAAACTTCCTGGACTTTGTCCGAAGAGCAGGATCCTTCTTTTTTAGATGGGTTGGAAAGGATGAAGTTAATTGCTGATGATGGTTTAGTAGTACTAACCGAATCAGATTTAAAGGTGACCGTGCTAGGTAAAAGATTTCTTAGAAATATTTGCATGGCGTTTGATTCCAGACTCTGGGCCAATCAGCCTCAGACACAATTGTTTAGTATGGCAGGATAAATGAGCACAGTTTACTGTTCATTTATCTGCATTCTGTAACAGTAGCACCAGCCTTTGCAGGACTTAAATAAGGAATATTCAATTCCAGCCCGCGAAAGATAAACCAGATACCTAAAAAAAGCATAAAATAGGGAATGGCCCTGTTGATCTTTTTTCTGAAGAGTGCACTGGTGAAGCTTACGCTGATACCGGCAATAAACATTAAGGGAGCTGTGCCCAGTCCAAACCAGAACATATAACTTACTGCTGTACTTACACTGCCTGTGTTTAGTGCACCAGCCATTGCCAGGTAAACGAAACCACAAGGCAGGAAGCCATTGATGATGCCAATGATCAGGTGGTTTGCTTTGTGTTTTAAAGCATAACCAAATAGCTTATTGAAAGGTTTGAGTAATATGGAATTTGAATTACCTGCAGAAAATTTAAATATTCTTGAGGCGGCGGCTACCAGGATCAATATTCCACTCAGGATACTCACTCCCTGCTGTATGCCGGCTAGCCAAATCTGCCTGCCTAGCAATCCAATTAAAACACCCAGCAAACAGTAAGAAATGATTCTTCCGGCCTGATAGGTAAGCTTGTTCAATATCGTGTAAGCTAATCCTGGATGATGGGAAGGGACGGCGAAAGCCAGCGGGCCGCACATTCCTACGCAATGCACACTGCCGAGCAACCCGATCATAAAAGCAAGATTTTGATAACTCATGATTGATGATTATATCGTGATTTCCTGTTCGTATAGGTAACTTTTGTCTTTACTAACCCATTCAATACTCAGCTTCCAGGAACCCTTTTGTAAAGCAGATGAAGGTATAACTACCTGATTGCTGGCATCACTTTTAAAATTCAGTTTCCTGTCCAGGTTTTTATCTGCCATGCGGATCAGCTTAGCGGTACCTGTTGCTTCATCTTTAAAGGTGAGGATAATTTTTTCTTCAGCAACTTTCAGTTCCGGCTTAGCATGATCATGTTTCATTTGCTCTTCGCGGTTGTAATCCTTGTCATAGTTGATACCCTTTTCGTAATAGTCATTCTCTACGAGTGCATCTTTTTTTCCGCTGGTCATGATAATGCCCAGTGCTACGATTGAAATCATAAATATCGCCAGTCCTATCACTATTTTTGTTCCCCAGTTCATATCTTAATCATTAGGTGGTGCAATAAATGTAGTTTCAAAATGATCTATTTCTTTCCCGTTTGAGATCAGTTTAAAGCTGATATCCGATTTGTATTTATGGATGGACTGCTGTGGAAGAATCACAAAGAAAGTGATTTTAACGCTGCTGCCAACATTTACGCTGTTCTCTTTTTGAATAAATTGAATTTTAGCATTCCTGTCATCCGGAACAATTTCAAATTTAATAGGATGAGTAGTTTTATTGATCAGTTCTGTGTTATATAAGTTGCTCACTGTGTGGTCCTCGTCGCGTAATTGATATAATGTTCCGCCAGCACGAAGAATCGTAGTTTCTACAGCAGAGCGACTAATGAGTAAATAACCTAATGTACCCATCAATAGGAGTAGGATAACTGCATAACCATAGATACGTTTGCTAAGGGTAAAGGATTTACCTAATGAAATTTCATCTTCTGATTTAAACCCGATCAGTCTGGTGGGGCGGCTGATTTTTTCCATTACCATATCACAGGCATCAATACAGGCTGTGCAATTCACACATTCCATCTGAGTACCATTGCGGATATCAATACCTGTAGGGCATACCTGAACACATAACTTGCAGTCAATGCAGTCACCAATGGATTGTGCTTCATTTTTCACTCTTTTTCCGCGTGGTTCGCCACGCAGGTAATCATAGGCTACAACAATACTCTGATTATCCAATAACACGCCCTGAAGCCGGCCGTAAGGACAGGCTACCGTACAAACCAGTTCCCTCATTCTAGCAAATACAAGGTAAAAAACCATTGTGAAAATACAAATGGAGATAAATCCTGATAGGTGCAGGGAAATAGGTTCGGTTATAATTTTAATAAGGACAGTACTGCCAATCAGGTAAGAGAGGAATATATTAGCGATCAAAAAAGAGATGAGAAGAAATAAGCCATGTTTAGTTGTTTTCTTCCAGAATTTCTCAAAATTGAGTGGTCCTGCATCCAGTTTTTTTTGTTTTACAGGATCACCTTCTATCCAGTGCTCGATTTTTCGGAAAACCATTTCCAGAAAAATAGTCTGCGGACACACCCACCCGCAGAATACTCTGCCAAATACTACTGTAAATAAAACAACGAAGACAATGAAAGTGAGCAGGGCCAGTACAAAGAGGTAAAAATCCTGTGGCCAGAAGATCACCCCAAAAAACACAAACTTTCTTTCCAGTACATTTAGCAAAACCAGTTGCTCGCCGTTCAATTTAAGGAACGGCGCAGCAAACAGCAGGGTAAGAAAAAAATAACTGACAATAGAACGGTTCCTGTATAAAGTACCTTTTACTACGGAAGGGTAAAGCCATTTTCTTTTCTTTCCATCATCAGTTAAAGTACTAACCTGGCTTCTGAAATATAAAGGTTCTTGCGACATTTTATTCTTTGTTTCCCTGCGGCGCTTTGGCACCGGCAGGATTTGTTCCTTGTAGCGATAATACGTAATTGGCTATATCTGATATCTGCTGGGCATTCATGGTTTTCTCCCAGGAAATCATTCCTTTTTCTGGTACGCCTAGTTTAATGGTTTTAAATACATCTTTTATCGTTCCGCCATGCAGCCAGTATTTATCTGTTAGGTTAGGGCCAACAATCCCCTGTGCATGTTCTCCATGACAGGGAGGGCAATGTGTAGAAAATAAAGTGGCACCGCTTTTTAATACTGCAGGATCTTTACTTTGTACAATATTGCTTTCGTTGATCTTATTGGCAGATGCATTTGCAGGATTAGCCAGAAATGCTTCTTTATCTGTTGCTGCCTGTTCTACTGAAGCCGTGTATTCTAATTCCTGTGGATTACCCTGGCTGAATACATGATAATTAAGCAGATAACAGATCGCAAAAACGATTGTTGTGTAAAAAAGCACCTTAAACCAGGCTGGAATTGGATTGTCCAGCTCTTCAATACCGTCAAACTGGTGGTCCATGACCAGATCTTTTTCCTGTGCAAGAGGTTTTAATTCCATGATCTTTGTCCAGATGGTAGGTTTCTGTTTTTCGATCACCCTTAAAGCCTCCTGTTCCAGTCTTCGTTTCTCTTTTTCTTCCGGTGTAGCGAAAATAGTAGGGTTTTTCGTTTCCTCCATATAAAATTTGATCACTTTGAGCAGGAGTATGGCAACTCCCAGTATCATTAATGCAGTAACCAGCATTAAAATGATCATAATATCTGTAGACGTATTTCCTGTAGACCAGTTGCTATTAGTTGCTGTTGTCATCCTGATTTTCTTTTAGTGGCAGTTGGCTCATATATTCTACGTCTTCTTTTTTCATCATCAGGATCAACACTGTTACCAGTATAAAAAATACGGCAAAGATTCCAAATGAGCTGACGAAATACCCCAGGCTTCCGTCAACACTAGTTATAAATTGCTTAAACATATTCTGATTATTTAGCTTTAATATCTGTTCCCAGGCGTTGTATATAGGCAATCAGTGCTATGATCTCCCTGTCGCTTTTTACTTTTATGTTATTCTGTTTAAGATCTGCTGAGATCATTTTTGCCTGTTCGTCCAGTTTAGTATTGGCCTCATTTTCAAAGCCCAGTTCGTAAGGGACACCTAGTGTACGCATAGCATTTATTTTTGCACGTGTAGTGCTAGTATCCAGTTTCTGGTTAATGATCCATTCGTAAGGAGGCATAATACTTCCCGGCGACATAGTCTGAGGATCAAACAGGTGATTATAGTGCCATGCATTTGGATATTTTCCTCCTTCACGCTGTAAATCCGGTCCGATACGTTTTGATCCCCACAAGAATGGGTGGTCATAAACAAACTCTCCTGCTTTACTGTATTCTCCATAACGTTCTGTTTCAGAACGAAGGGCGCGGATCATCTGAGAGTGGCAGTTCATACAGCCTTCGCGCAGATAAATATCTCTTCCCTGTAATTCCAGCGGCGAATACGGTTTAACACTGGCAATGGTTGGAATATTTGATTTAATGGTAAACGTTGGCATCATTTCAATCATTCCCCCAATCAGGATCACGATCAGTGCCAATACCATAAATACCATAGGCTTGCGTTCCAGCATCCTGTGTAGTGCTTTGTCTGTTCCCTGGGCTACAAATACTTTAGGTAATGCCTGTGCTTCTGCAGCTTCATTGGCTACTAATTGACCGGCTTTCATTGTTTTAATCAGATTGTAAGTCATCACAATTACTCCAGTCAGGTATAAGGCACCACCAATGGCTCGTATAACATACATTGGAATGATCTGTCTTAATGTTTCCAGGAAACTTGGATATTTAAGCACGCCTTCCGGAGTAAATTCTTTCCACATTAATCCTTGTGTGAAACCTGCAAAATAAAGCGGTACTACATAGAATATAATTCCCAGTGTACCTATCCAGAAATGGAAGGAAGCTAGTTTTTTTGAATATAAGTTTGTATTGTAAATTCTTGGAATCAACCAGTACAAGATACCGAAAGTTAAAAACCCGTTCCATCCCAGTGCTCCTAAGTGAACATGTGCAATCACCCAGTCAGTATAATGTGCGATAGCATTTACCTGTTTTAACGCCAGCATTGGGCCTTCAAAAGTAGCCATACCGTAGCAGGTAATCCCTACCACCATAAATTTCAGGGTTGGATCTTCTCTTACTTTATCCCAGGCTCCGCGCAAAGTAAGCAGTCCGTTGATCATTCCGCCCCAGCTTGGTGCGATCAGCATCACAGAAAAAGCGATACCTAAAGATTGTACCCATGAAGGTAAGGCTGTATATAATAAATGGTGAGGTCCTGCCCAGATATAAATAAATATCAGCGACCAGAAATGGAGGATACTAAGTTTATAGGAATAAATTGGACGGCCTGCCATTTTAGGTAAGTAGTAGTACATCATACCCAGATATGGGGTGGTTAATACAAACGCCACCGCATTGTGTCCATACCACCATTGTACCAATGCATCCTGTACGCCAGCATATACATAGTAACTTTTAGTCATGGAAATTGGAAGCTCTATGGAGTTTACAATATGCAGTACAGCTACAGTTACAAATGTGGCAATGTAGAACCAAATCGCCACGTACATGTGTTTTTCGCGCCTCTTGATAATGGTACCGAACATATTGATACCGAATGTTACCCAAATGAGTGTAATAGCTATATCTATTGGCCACTCCATTTCGGCATATTCATGCCCGGTAGTCATTCCTAAAGGCAATGTAATTGCTGTGGCTACAATAATTAATTGCCAGCCCCAGAAGTGAATGTTACTGAGCACATCGCTGAACATCCTGGTTTTAAGCAGTCGCTGAAGCGAATAATATACACCCATAAATATGGCGTTACACACAAAAGCAAAAATTACCGCATTCGTGTGAAGCGGTCGTATCCGGCCAAATGTAGTGTATTGATTACCCATGTTCATGGCTGGTTTAATCAGCTGCATGGCGATAAGGAGGCCCACCGTCATGCCCACTATTCCCCACACAATGGTGGCGATAGCGAAGTTTCTGACGGTCTTGTTGTCGTAATAAAATTTTTCGGTCAT
>Ga0233344_1000124_pt1 | contig 15012 bp, 11 predicted proteins | sample GEONDECOMP281_FD_180697 | JGI IMG/M metagenome (GOLD analysis project Ga0233344, IMG submission 180697) | Leaf litter microbial communities from Shasta-Trinity National Forest, California, United States - GEON-DECOMP-281 | ecosystem: Environmental > Terrestrial > Plant litter > Unclassified...
CCTTTCCAGCTCACTTTCCAGATGATCTAAAATTTGATCTGAAAGTAAGATATTACGTATTTCATTTTGAAAAACAAGATACCTGCTCAATTCTGTCCAATTATTCTCCCACCATTTAAGGGGGTAACTCTGTACGTTACTCCATTTTTCATTAAATGAAATAAAAGATGGATGTGCTGATTGTATATCATCAGTTTCATATATGGCATGAAGATCTTCAAAGAATTCATGACTTTTTTCCCCAGGAATGTACGGTGCTGATCGCCTGATCTGGCGGGTAAAGGAATGCAGATGAATTGCGTGAGGGAAGAAGTTAGCCAAACTATTGCGCAGGTCGTCTGATAGGTCTGAACAAGTTATTAAAATATTCATCAGCCCTCTTGATTTCAGGTTTTGGAATACCTCCTGCCAAAAAAACTCTTTTTCGCTATTACTAATACATAAACTTAATATGTGTTTATTACCTTCTTTATTTATTCCGGTAACGAGGTAAATAAAAGTATTGTCTTTAAAACCATTTGCGGCTTTGAGTGGGATAGTGTGGAACCAACAGGTAAGATATACGGATTCCAGGGGTAAATTCTGAGATGCTTTTCTAAATGCGATCCCTCTTAGCTCCCGCTTAAAGACATAAAAACGATTAAAGCAGCGTGGGCACCAATACCTTCTTAGCCATGGAAATAACTTCTTCATCATCAATTCTTTACGAATCCTGTAGTCAGTAGGAGTTCTGCACCCCGGACAATTATAGATTGCAATAAAATTATTGTTCAGCGTAGTTTTTCGGGTTTGAAGATGAAATTCTGAAGGAGCAGAATTACTGTGCATAAGATTATTTTTTAATAGAATGAGTATCAAAAATAAACTTTGCAATACTAATTGTTTGATCGCTTTTGTCCCGATTTATAAATCAGGACAATATTTATGTTCCTGTTTATACTGCTGGATATAAGCTGATGGCGTTAATCCGGTATGTTTCTTAAAAGCAGTATAAAATGGCGTTCTTGAGGCAAATCCCGCTTCATCAGCAAGACCTTCGATACTCAGTTTTTTCCAGTCTTTATCAGATCTGATCCTTTCAATGATGTAATTTATCCTGTAAGCGTTCACATAATCATTAAAATGCTGATTATAGTATGCATTTAAGGTAGCAGATAATACATGAGGAGCAATTTGCAGTTCTTTTGCCATTAATTGCAGTGTATAACCTTTTCTCCGGTAAGCTTGTGATACTGACATTAGGTTTTCCAGTAAACTGAGGTCAGAAATTGTTTTTTTTAAATAGTCAGTGCTTTCTTTGCTTTCCTCTATAACGAATTCAGTGTGATTTTCAATGGTACTTTGCTGTGCTGCAAACAATAGGGTGTTTTCGTTAAATAACGAAGGTTTATTGTAGATATATATACATAAGATTACCAGGCTAATGATCATTAAAAGAATGATCATGTCAATCATTGAATTCATCTGATAGAAGGAGAACCACGTTCCTTTTTTTAGGATGGACAGACACATCATCGTATTGCCGGCAAACACTATATTGAGTAAGAGCGTCACTATTTTAGCCTGTTTATATTTAAGCTGGTTAATGGTATTAACCCTGATAAAGAATAGCTTTCCCGCCAGGAACAGGTAAACTATTCCTTGAAGGGCCCTTAAATAATAATGTATTACAGCAGGGAAAATTCCTCTTCCAATCACGACTACAGCCATAGGATCTTTTAGATAACTTTCCATTTCCATCCGTTTATCTGGCAAAGGCATCAGGAACAAATAGGGAAAAAGATCAATGAAGCAGAGTATGACCGGGATAAAATGCAGCCAGTCAAACTTTTTAAAGCTATTACTTTGATCATAACTTGTTCTCAGGTAGAGGTATAACAGTGGGATCACTGCATAGTAAAAGGGTACGCCAGCTCTAAAAAGAAATGGATATTGTACAAGGCGCCCTGTTAAAATAAGCAAGGCCATAAAGATATACCAGGCCAGGATCAGAAATATAACACCCAGTAATTTTGTTCTAAAACTTTTTACAGGCGGTATGAACAAACAGCTGATCGCATAGATAAATAGACAGAAATCTGTACCACATAAAAGCCAGTAACTTATTTCCTGCATGTTATTTAAGATGAAAACGGTTAAATACAAAATTAAACATATTTAATCATTTTAAATAATTAATTACATTTGATTATATTGTAAATTCTTTATTACCATTAATGATTACCTAATAAATATTATATTTAACTGTTTTCTTTTTTATTTCTTTAGCTGATGCGCTTAACAGCATAATTTTTTTAAAATTAACAGGTGTCATGACAGCTTCATCACCGTTAAAACCACAGAAAGTAGCTAGAATTCAAAAAAAACAATAATTATTACTGATCAATCAATCACATTTTTATGAAAGCATTTACAATGATCCTGTTTTTTTGTTTGATCTCCATTGGTCTTCAAGCTAAAAAGAATCTTAAAGCCGGTGTTTTATTTTTCAAAGGCAGCTGGGCAGAGCTGATAAAAACTGCACAACAGGAAGGGAAACCTATTTTTGTAGATGTATATACTGACTGGTGCCCTCCTTGTAAAAAAATGGATAAGGAAATTATCCCGCAGCAAAACGTAGGCAATAAATACAACGCATCTTTTATTAACTATAAGCTGGATGCAGAAAAAGGTGAAGGAGTTGCAATTGCCAAACAATATGGTGTTGGTGCTTACCCCACCTATTTATACCTGGATGCAAAGGGGAATTTATTACACCGTGCCATTGGCTTTTTTGATGCTCCCGATTTTATTGCCCATGCGGAGACCGCCCTGTCTTTAGGAGCGGCAAAAAATACGATAGGCAGTCTTGACCAGCAGTTTAAAAGCGGTCAAAGAGATCCGGAATTTTTACAGCTGTATATCAGGAATATGGCCGAATTGGGACTGGACAATAGTGAGGTCTTTAATACCTATCTGGAAGTTCTGCCGGTTAGTAAATTGAGCTCCGCTGAGGAACTGTTATTTTTGGGCAGAAATATTAGAAATGCAAATTCAAGGGCAATGGTATTTTTAATGGCAAATTGGGACAGGTTGAATGAGGCGCAAAAGAAATCCCTGGCACCGGGGTTAAGCTCCCTTCTCAACGATGCTATGCATGCTTCATTAAAGGAAGGAAAACCATTGGCCATTATTCAATCATTTACCTATGAAGATAGATTAAAAGATTACCTTTCTAAAAAAGAGCTGCAATTCGTCAGCCGGTTTAAGCTGCTGGCTTACGAATTGATGAAAGATACTGCCGGGGTTAAAAAAACAGCCTATAACTTTGCCCCTGATCTGATTAATATTCCTTTAGATTCTATCAAAAGAGAGGATAAACGCCGATTTGACCAGGTCATGATACCTTTTAGAAGTGGAAAATCAGATAGTACCAATGCTGATTTCCAGGAAGAGCGGCGTTATTTTGTTAATTTATATTCCCGCGAGATCACTTCAAATTTATATGATGCCGCAAAAGCCTTTTTAATCCTGGAACCCGGCGATCCTGCATTGAAAGATGCTCTTTTATGGGCTGAAAGAATGAATATGATTGTGCCGGATCACAAACTTTTTAAAGAATTGGTGGAAAAACTCCGTAAAAAGTGCAATTGACCTTTAAGATCTTTACATTTACCTATAGATTTTCTATTTCGAGCGTAATCCAACCGTAAATGTATATGAAGAGGGCTTTATCAGGCATTATTACTTGTTTTTTATTTACCACTACTACTTTTTCTTTTGCCCAGCAGAGAAAAGATCAATCTTTACCCCGTATTGCGATAGCAGGACTGGCCATTGAATCGAGCACATTTTCTCCTGCACTTTCTCCTGAAGAAGCTTTCCGTGCGAAATATGGTACAGAGGTGTTCTCTACCTATTCTTTTATGGCCATTGATTCGCCGATGCGCCAGCAGGCGGTATGGATTCCTACCCTGGTTGGTCACGCTCTTCCCGGAGGGGCCGCTACAAGGGAAGCATATGAGTCGCTGGTAGGTAAAACACTCGATTCCCTAAAAAAGCATTTACCCTATGACGGACTTTATTTTGATATTCATGGGGCAATGAGTGTTGTTGGACTGGAAGATCCTGAAGGGGATTTTATTGAACGTATCCGTAAGGTAGTTGGTAAAAAAACGATGATTTCTACTTCTATGGACCTTCATGGAAATGTTTCGTGGCGGCTGGCAGAAAATTCTGATCTGATCACTTGTTACCGTATGGCACCTCATGAAGATGCAATGGATACCAAGAAACGAGCCGTGCAGAACTTATTGAACAGACTGGTAAGCGGTAAAGGAAAGCCACCCTATAAAGCCTATGTTTCCATTCCAATTTTATTGCCTGGCGAAAAAACAAGCACAAGGATTGAACCTGGAAAAAGTCTTTACCATCAAGTAGCTCCTGCAGCAGCACAACAAGGTATTATCGATGCCGCAATCTGGATAGGTTACGCCTGGGCAGATGAACCGCGTAACCATGCAGTGGTGATGGTAACCGGAGATGATAAAGAAAAAACTATACAAACGGCAGAGCAGCTGGCGCATAGTTTCTGGGACGTAAGAGCAAGATTTGAATTTGTGGCCCCTACAGGCACACTTACTGAAAGTCTGGATAAAGCGATAGCCAGTAAAAAACACCCGTTTTTTATTAGTGATTCCGGAGATAATCCTACCGCAGGCGGTGCAGGTGATGTCACCTGGACTTTAACTGAAATACTGAAACGGCCGGAGTTTAAAGCTGCAAATGGTCCTTCATTGATCTATGCTTCCATTCCGGGGCCTGAGCTCGTAGCAAAAGCTATAACTGCCGGCGTCGGAAATCCTGTTGAAGGTGATGCTGGCGCAGCTGTTGATGCCCGCTATGCACCACCCATAAAACTTTCCGGAACTGTAGAGTCTATTGTTAAAGGAGATAAAGATGCAGGCGTTGAGGTGGTAGTAAGGGTGGGCAGTGTCCACGTGATCGTTACCCAAAAGCGTAAGCCATATCATAAAGAAGCAGATTTTACCACACTCGGACTGCATCCCCGCGAAGCGGCTATTGTGGTGGTGAAAATTGGCTACCTGGAGCCAGAGCTGTATGCCATGAGGGCCGACTGGATCATGGCTTTAACCCCTGGTGGTGTAGATCAGAACCTGGAAGGACTTACGTATAAACGCATTCAGCATCCGATGTTTCCTTTTGATAAAGACATGAAGGAACCAGATCTAAAGGCTAAGCTGGTACCGACAGCTGATCATATAAAATAAAATTGACGAGTGAAGAATCCATTGGCGGGGCTTAGGTTTTTACTGCTTAACCCTGCCCTGTTCATCTTCGGCACTGCCGGTATCCCATTTGCCTTTTTGTTGCACTTCCAAAGTTGTAGCTAAATCCCAGCCGTAAATGCCTGTGAGTTGTATTTGTTACGGAAAGCCTCTGTGTGAGCCGATTGCCGTCGCCTTACAGGTTCTTATTGAATTGGAATGATGTATTGTACTATTTAATTGCATCCTGGCCCGTCGATCAGGATACTTCCATCCTCTTTAGTTTGATAGGTAGCTTTGTTAAAAGCACAGATGACGTTTAAAATTTCATCCAGTTTGGCACCTGTTAATGCTGTACCGGAAAACTGACAGGTTTTAAGTCTTTCATTGCTAAAGGCGATTTTTACGTGGAAACGTTTTTGCAATTGTGCCGCTGCATCTGCAAAAGTGATGTCATCAAAATACAGCTCTTTTCCCTGCCATGCGATCACTTCCTGCGCATTTACATCTGTTTGAACTGCTTTTTCGTTTACGCTATTGAAACTGATCTGCTGGTTAGGCGTGATCATACCCAGCTGATGGCCTTCGTTGGCTACGCCTACTTTTCCACGGGTTACAGTGACTACGATAGTATGCAGCGTTTTATCTTCTTTAATGTTAAAGGCTGTGCCCAATACCGTGGTTATCAGTTTCCCCGTATGGATGATAAAAGGTTTTGCTGTATCATGATAAATATCAAAATAAGCTTCACCAGAAAGATATACTTCTCTTAGTTTACCCTTAAATTCTTTAGGGTAGCGCAATTCAGAACCTGCATTTACCCATACTTTACTGCCGTCAGCGAGTATAATCTGTTTTTTCTGGTGTGCAGGAACTGTCAATACAGTTAGTGGTGAAGGCTGAACGATCTGTTGTAAGGCTGGCCATTCCCAATAACCAGAAAAGAGAATGGTAACTATTGCAGCAACAGCTGCTATTTGACGCCAGTAAATTTTATTCCGCGGCAAAATTACCACTTTAGGTGCAGTGGGATGTATTTCTTTTTGCAGATCGCTGAATATACCGGTTAACCATTGTGTCTTCTGATGCTGATCCAGCTGGTGAAATGGAGAGTTTGCATCCCCGTTTTCTTCCAGCCAGCGTTCAATCAGTTCATTTTCTGCGATGGAAGTCTCCCCTTTCAGGTAGCGTTCCAGTAAGGACTCTATTAAATTGTAATCCATTTTTATCCATTATTTAACAGTAGTCGTATGAGAGGCCGTTTAGTACTATTAAAAAATGATCTTTTATGAGCTCAGGATATCAGCCAGGCAATAAAAACAGGGATAGAAGCTGCTGCCAGCGATTGTCTCAAATGTTTCAATGCTGAGGTGAGCTGATTTTTAACTGTTTGTTCTGACAATTGCAATTTACCGGCAATTTCTGCGGTGCTCATATGGTCTTCACGACTTAACCTGTAAATCTCTCTCGCCCTTGGCGCTAAAGCATCCAATGATCTGTTAATGGTTTCCTGCAATTCTTTTGCTGCGATCTGCTGTTCCACACCAGGTTCGTAACTGATCTCTAATGCCTGTAACATGGCAGCATACTCTTCGCGGGTAATATTACGGCGGATCTTATCAATGATACGATACCTGGTAAGGGTAAATAAGTAAGCTTTTAAGCTGGAGGTGATCTGTACGCTTTGACGTTCTTCCCAAAACTTAAGGAACAAATCGTGAATGATATCCCTGGCATCATCCAGATTATATAATTTAGATGATGCAAAACCGGCAAGACTCCCGGCATGACGTTTGTAAATTTCAGCGAAAGCAATTTCATCATCATTTTTCAGAAGATCTGCTAATTGTAAATCGCTTAGTGAGGAGTACGCTGTCATTTTCTGCTAAACAAATGTAGTATTTTTACCTTGTCATTCAGACTATCTTATAATTCCCTCAATACTAGCTTTTTTAACAGATCATTCCAATTAAATATTTTTAGGATAATATATTTTTATCGTAAAGTGTAACATATTAACTTTGGAACAGTCTTAGTTGCAAAGAAAACATAAGATGAAACCATATTTAGCAATTGCATTTCTGACTATATTATATTTATTTCCGCTGCATTTATCCGCACAGCAGACCGTAAAAGTTAGCGGTACGGTTCAGGATGCCCAACAAACCATTCCGGCAGCAACCATCCTATTGTATGCGGCTAAAGATTCGTCACTGATGAGTACAGCCATGACAGATAATAATGGAAAATTCAATATTTCAGCAGCTCCCGGCAGATATTATATCGTTTCTACATCTGTAGGTTATAGTAAAGTTAAAACTGCGCCTTTTCAACTGGTGATATCGTCGGCTTTCCAGGTACCGGTGATTACTTTGAAGGAGAATTCAAAACAGCTTTCCGAAGTTAATGTTACAGCAGCTAAACCGGTTTTGGAACGGAGGGCAGATAAGCTGATCTTTAATGTAGATGCTACGCCGTCAGCAGCAGGCTTAAATGCACTGGAAGTATTAAAGAAGGCGCCAGGTGTAACCGTAGATTATAATGAGAATATTTCTCTTGCCGGAAAGACCAATGTACTGGTGACCATAGATGGCAAACAGACTTATCTAAGCGGAACAGAGGTAACCAACCTGCTTAAATCCATGCAAAGCAGTGAAATAGAAAGTATTGAGGTGATTAACAATCCCGGTTCCCGTTATGAAGCAAACAGTACCGGGGGTATCATTAATATCAAGACTAAAAAAAGTAAGAATTTAGGCTTTAATGGGAATGTATCTTTAGGTGGCGGCTTTAATAAATATTTGCAGAGCAGTAATTCCGTGAACCTGAACTACCGCAGACAGTATTTTAATATTTTCGGTACTTATGGTTATAACACGTCGAAATATGAACAAAACCTGATCTTAAACCGTGTTACACCGGGTACTGATGATCCCTTATATTTTACTCAGAAAAGCCAGGAAACATCCAGGAATGCGACGAACAACTTTAAGATTGGTACTGATTTCTTTCTTTCTCCCCACCATACGATCGGCTTTTTGGTTAAAGGTAATCTCAATGATTATCATGAGAGCAGCAACAGTACAGAGAATATCGGTAATTCTTTTGAGCAGACTGATTCAATTTTAAGAACACCCAGTACCCAGGTGTCAAACCGCAAGAACTTTTCTTATAATATCAATTATAAGGGGATATTGGATACTGCCGGACAGGAGTTGAGTATCGATGCAGACTATTCTACTTTTGACGGGAAGAGTAATGGAAATTATATTAACCGTTTCTTTCTGCCAGACGGCAGTTTCTTTAAGAACGGCCTGGTCTATAGAAATTCTTCCCCATCTAATATTGATATCAAAGCTATTAAAGCAGATTATACGCTTCCTTTTAATAAAAAGCTAAAGCTGGACGCCGGAGCTAAAATTGCCGATGTAAAAAGTGATAATAACTATGTTTATGAGAATGATGTGAATGGAAACTGGATAGTTGACCCTACTAAAAGCAACCGCTTTGAGTATGATGAACGGGTTGATGCTGCTTATGCCACTTTAAACCTAACTCTTGGCAAAACTAATTTACAAGGAGGATTACGTGCTGAGCATACCAGGTCTACAGGTAACTCTGTGACTACAAATGAAGTGACGGTTAGAGATTATACGAATCTTTTTCCTTCTTTGCTGATCAGCCAAAATTTTGATGCCAATCATACGTTAAATTTTTCTTATTCCAGAAAGATCAACAGGCCAAACTATCAAAATCTAAATCCTTTTATTTTTTACCTCGATCAGTATACCTATAACCAGGGTAATCCAAATCTGCAGCCTGAGTATGCAAATAGTTTTGAGCTGGGTTATCTCCTGCTTCAAAAGTACAGTGTAACGTTAAATTACACGCATACCGCTGATGTGATCACCCAGATTTTACTGCAAAATGAAGTTAAAAAATCAATCTATCAAACGGTACTCAACCTGGCATCCAGTGATATTGCTTCATTAACTTTCAATTTCCCGGTTACCATTACCAATTGGTGGAATATGAATAACAATATCATCAGCTATTACCAGCAGATAAAGGCACCTGACCTGAATAATAATGATTTAAATTCTAAGCAGTTCAGTACTAATATATACGCGCAAAATAATTTTACCCTCACCACCCTGATTAGTGCTGATGCCGCGCTGGCGTTTAGCACCCCGCAGATTGAAGGTGCATTTAAAGTAAAGAGCATGTTCAGTGCAGATGCAGGGTTGCGGTATAATTTTCCTAATAAACTGGGAAGCTTAAAACTAGGTGTAAGTGATATATTTCATAGTCAGAAAGCAAAAGTATCCAGTACGTTGACAGATAACGTGTACAACCTGCAGCAATATGGCACTTCTACCAGTGCAAGGTTAACTTTCACTTATCGCTTTGGAAAGTCGACCGTTAAATCTGCCAGAAGCAGAAGTACCGGTTTGGATGACGAACAAAAAAGATTAGGAGGAAAGTAAATCCGGTTTTTTTGAATAACATTCAAAAGTAAAATAAGTTATTCCATACCGATATATCATCCATGGATGCTAAATTTGAATATGAAGATTGAAGAAGAGTTAAAGCACAATTTTGTTAATTCACAGCAACGGGTAGAAACGAATATCATTTTCACATCTAACTGGATACTCAATAAAATCTCTATTTCCCTAAAGCCTACAGGCTTATCTCTGCAGCAGTTAAATGTACTGAGCATACTTCAGGGACAACCAAACCAAACTGCTACTGTCAACCTGATCAAAGACAGGCTGATCGACCGTATGCCTAATGTTTCAAGACTGGTAAATAAGTTGCTGGAGAAAGGGTTAATTGTAAAGGAAAGGAATCTGTCTGACCAGCGTGTAGTTTATGTTAAATTAACTCCTGAAGGTATTTTCCGCAGAAAGCAGGCCAGATCTCTCCTTGACCGTGATACGATTAAGATCGCTGATGATGAGGCGGATAAGCTCAATGATATGCTTGAAAAAATAAGGAAGTAAAAAAATTTGAACCATTATCATCCATGGATGATAACAACGGGATATAGAGAAGAACTTACATTTAAATAAATAAAAGGACATGTTAAATTTTGAATTGAAAAATCCGACTAAGATCATATTCGGTAAAGGCGAGATCGCAAAACTTGGACAAGAAATACCTAAAGACGCAAAAATCCTGCTATTGTATGGCGGTGGAAGTATAAAGAAAAACGGGATCTATGAGCAGGTGATCAATGCTTTAAATGGTTTTGAGATCGTAGAATTTGGCGGTATTCCTGCAAACCCAGAGTATGAAGTACTTTTACAGGCCTTACAGGTGATCAAGGAAGAAAAGATCACTTACCTGCTTGCCGTAGGCGGTGGTTCTGTAATTGACGGTACTAAATTCCTTTCTGCAGCAGCACTATATGAAGGTGATAGTCCCTGGGAAATATTGACAAAAAGTATAAAAACAGAAAAAGGAATGCCTTTTGGGACTGTACTTACCTTACCTGCAACAGCTTCAGAAATGAATTCTGGAGCGGTAATCACCCGCAGGGAAACTCAGGAAAAATTAGCAATGGGCGGACCAGGCCTATTCCCTGTATTCTCTATATTAGATCCATTGGTAGTGGCCTCTATTCCTGAGCGCCAGCTGGCCAATGGTATTACAGATGCTTTTACCCATGTGCTTGAACAGTATATGACCTACCCTGCCGGTGGTCTTTTACAGGATAGATTTGCAGAGAGCATTATGCAGACCCTGGTAGAGGTTGCACCAAGAATCATTAAAGATCCGGCAGATTATGAATCTGCAGCTAATTTTATGTGGAGCTGTACCCTGGCATTAAACGGTTTGATCCAGAAAGGTGTTCCGGGCGACTGGGCGGTACACATGATGGGGCATGAACTGACTGCTTTGTTTGGTATTGACCATGCAAGAACACTGGCTGTAGTAGCACCAAGCCATTATCGTTTTAACTTTGAGGCCAAGAAAGAGAAATTGGCCCAATATGGAAAACGTGTTTGGGGAATTACCGGTGATAATATTGATGAGGTAGCTAAAGAAGCTATTGTTAAAACGGAAGAGTTTTTCCATTCACTGCATATTAAAACTACACTTTCTGAATATACTGACGATTACAAAGGAACTGCAGAAAAGATTTCAGGCAGATTTACTGATCGCGGCTGGTTAGGTTTGGGAGAGCACAAGAACCTTACTCCTGCCAACGTTAAGGAGATCATTGAGATGAGTTACTAATAGCAAACGTGAAATCCTCTGTAATTGTAAAATTGCAGAGGATTTTATTTTTAAGCTAGCTGTGTCTGAGTGGCTCCGTCAATTTGGTGCGTTATTTTTTTTTGTTTTTGCACGCAGGTAATTTACTTTTTTTAAGTGCATTTTTAATTGAGGCAGGTATTTTCTGGCATAGGCGCTAACATCGGGATCACTTGATTTAGCTCCCTGCTCAAAAAACTTTACCGCATCTTGTGTATCTTTAATGATCATCCTGATATAAATTTTATCAAATTGATCATCAGCTAGCTGTGATAGTGTATTCACCTTTTCATTGAGGTTTGCCGACGATGAATTATTGACAGAATTGCTATTTGCATTCCCTATTTTAGCAGGATCCGGTAAGGTCACATTTTTTGAGGCTGCTAAAGTTTGCAGGTGTTCATCAGTCCCAACATGGTCTATCAATATCATGGAAGCATAACTTTTAACTGTATTATTTTGTGTACGTGTTAAGGCGATCTTGCTCAGTTTTACTTCAGTTATTCCGCTCAACGCTGCCTCTACCAGAAACCATTGTGTATAATCAGCAGAGGAAACGGAGCTGCGTTTTATTGACGGAGTAGTATTACTCCCATCCATTTCATCAGGTGAAGGACTAGGTCCCGTTGAATTTGCTGTGGCATCAGTAGACTGAACTCCCTGTGAAGTTCCATTTCTAAAGGTGTTTCCAGTATTAGAACTCCCTACAACACCCTGAGCACCAAGTGTTATTGTACTGTCGCCTACTGTATTGTTTGCATCTGTATTTCCTGAGGTAGCCAATAAGGTGGAGCACGACTGTATAACCAATGCGGTAGCTGCCAGCATTAGTATAGGAATTAACTTTTTCATGATTTGTTTGATATATTAAAATTGTATCAAACACCATGCTAAGATTAGGGATCTATGTTCCAATTGAAAATGATGACAAGGATCAGTATAAATAATCATACCTGTTTATTTGCCATATTTAATCATTGCTAATTTACCCGATATTGAGCGGAGGTAATACTGATATTCTGTTATATTTGAACAGGAGTTAAAGAAGACTGGGGAAATTTGAACGCATCTACATTTAAAACACAGGTTAAAGCAATATTTAAGGGCTATGGTTGGTTCCTTCACGCTATTTATTGGTCGATCACTGCCATTCTATTTTATTTTCAGCTGCAAAGCGCTGTAAGTACCGGATTATTTCCTTACAATTATTTGCTGTATGCATCTTTATTAAGAATTGCCTGTCTGTTTTTGCTGTGTTATTCTTTTCTATTTTTATTGATCCCAGAGTATAAGCCTGATCAACGGTTATTTTTTTGGCTGAGCTTATTTGTACTGATATTATTTTGGGACCTCATACTGGTTTCCCTGGTCACACTGGCTGCTGCGCAATTTCCCTCCCTGATCCATGATCCTAAAATGGGCTTTTGGCAGATGTTTCAAAAGCAGACTGCTAATTTGGTATATTCCTTTGCTTTTTTTATCGCTTTTTATTATTTCAGGGATATTTTTGTTCGTCAGCGGGAGATACAGCAACTGGCTAAATTTAAAACGGAGAAGATTGCATTGGAAAGCAGTTTCTTAAAATCGCAGGTAAATCCGCATTTTTTATTCAATACGCTGAATAATATCTATGCCCTTAGTTTAAAGAAATCAGAACAGACAGCTGTGATCATAGAAAGGCTGGAGTCTTTACTGCAATATATGCTCTATGAATGCAAGGCAGACCTGGTTCCTTTATCTAACGAGTTTACTTTTACCAATAGTTATATCGCACTTGAAAAGCTGAGGCACCGGGAAGAACAATGTGTGGTTACTGTAGATATCAGGGGCGATATCAATCATCAAAATATAGCTCCCTTGCTCCTGATCAATTTTCTTGAAAATGCGTTTAAACATGGTACAAAAACCAGTTATGGCAAATCGTGGATCAATATGAACGCGGATGTAAATCAGAAGTCTTTACATTTTGTACTGCAAAATAGTAAACCGCTGCAAATTTCAGCCGGGCAGCCGATTTCAGAATATAAAGGAGGCATCGGTTTAAAAAATGTGAAACGGCGACTGGAGATCCTGTATCCGGGTAAGCATGAATTAATGATCACTGATCAAAAAGATAGGTTTGATGTGGACCTAACGGTTATTTTTTAATTATGAGCACCTTTATACAACAGGAAATAAATAAAAGGACAAAGTGGGTGTATTTTTCAAATTACCGCTGGCTTGCACATGTAGCATACTGGACGTGGGTTTTGGTATTTGGCACCTTCCTGCAGCTGAAAGAAACGATCACACCAAATGTGCTCCTGAACCATTTTGTGCTGGCAAATCTGAATATTTTTATTTTCTATTATTTCTACTGTCTTTTTCTGATTCCCTACCTGTTTAAGAGGAATAAACATGTGTTATTCTGGCTCTTGCTCTTTGTTTCTTTTTTTGCACTGACGGTAAATGACGTTTACTTTAATTTACGGTTTATCCATTATTCTACGGATTCATGGATAGACCCGAAGAATACTTTCTGGCACAATTACCGGAAGATCGTTTTCGGCTATGTCTACGAGTTTCTTATTTTTACCATGCTGCTTTTCTTTATGGAAAAGAATGAAGAAAATAGCCTGGTACTGGAATTAGAAGAAGAAAAGAAAGAGATAGAGATCGTTAAACTGGATCTTTTGAAAACGAATATTAGTCCTGATTTTTTAATGCGTTCCCTAAAACAGTTAAAAAAAGCTGCAGCAGCACAGGAACCTTATACCCCAGCTTCTATTATTACATTTTCTGAGTTGCTGCGCTATAGATTATACCGCGGTAAACAGCAGCAAACGCCTCTTCATGAAGAAATTGAGGCACTTAAAACATTTATTGATTTTATCGGCTTTGAACAGCAGAATAACAACCTGACCGTAAAACTGGAAATCAGAGGTGATGATGAAGGGAAGTCTGTTGCACCTTTGGCACTGATCAATATCCTGGAACCATTTTGTAAGGTTATTCCGGAATATCCCGCTTCGCTTAACCTGCAGCTTTTTATAGAGGCAGATCTGCTGTCATTGAGTATCTTTTATGATAAAAAAGCAAAAGGTCAGCTACTTGCCGACCTTGATCAATATGGAAATGATTATACCTTACTTTTTGGAGATACGGTTCATTTTAATTTTGAAAATTGTATAGATGATACCTGTAAAATTGAAATGAGGCTACCGCTTTTATCTGCTGGCTAAGTAAATGGTTACTGGAATTGGGCACCTATTCTTATTTTAGCGAATACGGCATCCATTTAAAAATAAGACATTATGTAATACCTTTTGTAACCTGATCAGCATATGATAACAAAAAGCTGCACTGAAACCATATTGAAGTGAACCCCAAAAGTTGGACAAAAACTTTTGGGGTTTATCATTTATGGCAAAACACACATTTGAGGAGAAGCTCGATATAGTTTCTCAAGTGAAAAAAGGAACGCCGATTCTTTTGATATCCC
>Ga0233344_1000125_pt1 | contig 14895 bp, 14 predicted proteins | sample GEONDECOMP281_FD_180697 | JGI IMG/M metagenome (GOLD analysis project Ga0233344, IMG submission 180697) | Leaf litter microbial communities from Shasta-Trinity National Forest, California, United States - GEON-DECOMP-281 | ecosystem: Environmental > Terrestrial > Plant litter > Unclassified...
ATATTGATCGTTTGCCCGGCGAGCTTCAAAAAGAATACTGCTGATATGATACAGGTTGGAATAGTTAAGATTACAATTAAAGCTGCACGCCTGTCGCCCAAAAACAACAGTACCATTAAACCGGTCAGTACAGCACCAATGGTACCTTCTTTGATCAAACTTTTTACAGCGTTGATTACATAAACCGACTGGTCAAACTCATAAGTAAGTGTTACATCTTCTGGTAAAGTATTTTGTATCACCGGAAGGTTGGCCTTTAAGCCTTTTACCACATCCCATGTAGAAGCGTCACCAGATTTAGCGATACTTACATATACAGAACGTTTTCCGTTGATCAAGGCATAACCGGCGGTTAAATCTGCTCCATCTTTTACTTTAGCTACATCACGCATATAAACGTTTTGCACGCCACCTTTAAAGAGCGGAATATTTTCGAAATCCTTTACGGCATCGATCGTATAGTTGGTTGGTGTTAAATAATTCATATCACCAATCCTTACGTTACCTGATGGTGCGGTTTGGTTGTTGACATTGATCGCGTCTACAATTTGCTGTGCTGATAAGTTGTGCGCACGCATTGCTGCAGGGTCAACATTCACATCAATGGTACGCGGGCTACCTCCGAATGGTGCTGGAGCCAGCAATCCCGGAACGGCAGTAAAGGAAGGCCTTACATAGGTATTGGCCAAATCCTGCAATTCATCATTACTACGTGTTTTACTGCTTAAGATCAGCTGACCAACGGGCAGTGAGGAAGCATCAAAACGAATAATAAATGGCGGCTGTGAGCCTGGAGGGAAACTGGCCTGGGCTCGATTGGAGAGCGCACTGAGCTCTGCCGCCGCCTGGGCCATGTTAGTTCCTTCATAGTAAGTAACCTTCATCAGCATGAAACCCTGTGAGTTCTTGGTGTCAATAGATTTAATACCATTGGCAAAAAGCAAAACATTCACATAAGTTTTAGCGAAATAAGCTTCCATTTGGTTTGGGGTATACCCCCCAAAAGGGTGTGCAATATAGATAACTGGCAGGTTCATCTGGGGCAGAATATCTACCTTGATACTGGTCATGGCATTAATACCAAAGAACAGCATCCCTGCTACAAACACCATTATGGAAATGGGTTTTCGTAGTGCAAAACGTATTAGATTCATGTTGTGTGGTTGTGGGACTGCTTAAAATTCATTAATAAATAAGTTGTAATCGCCAGTTGCGGCAGATTTGATCAGCAAGGCCTGCCATACATTAGTATAGGCAACATCACGGTCGGTTTCTGCACGGTTAAGCGCGAACAAGGCTTGTGTAAGATCTACTAACGTGGTCAGCCCGTTTTTATACAAAGCACTTTTCTGCAAATAAGCCTGTGTAGCCGCATGAACCTGAATAGGTGCTTCTACATAATTGGCCATTGCATTTTTAATCTTAGTTTCTGACAGCAAGAGTTGCGAATGCAATTGCTGATCTGCCAGTTCATATTCGTTTTGCAATCCCATAGAGGTGAAACGCTGTGCCCTAACCTGCGGCGCGTTGCGTAAAATAGTGGTTAGGTTCCATACAACCCCCACACCTACCAGGTAATTGGCACGTACAGGATTTACACCGTTTCCATAACTGCTGGAATAGTCGTTTTGATTGGTTCCATAACCGGAAGGGAAGCCTGAGCCCCTGCCCTGAAATACACCGATCGCAGAGAAAGTAGGATAAGCTAATCTTTTATAGTAGTTGGTTTGTTGCTTGCTCACGTCTACCCTTTCTTTATAGTATTGTAAGATAGGGTGGTTGGTAAGGCTTACTGAACTATCTGAAGCCAATAAGATCGCTTGCGGAACATGGTTGATAGAAGCCGTGTCCAGTTTGAAATTAGTAGCCGGTGTACCCAGCAGAATGCCCAGCCTGTTGGCTTGCTCCTGCTCTGCATCAATTGAATTGGTGAGTAAAATCTTAGCAGCAGATACTTGTGCTACAGCCAGTGTAGAATCTACACCTGCAAGTAAGCCATTAGACGCACGTGCTACGGCATCGTCTTTAACAACGATAGCGCGTTCCAGATTTTTACGCTGAGATAAAGTAAGGCGCTGCGCAGCCAGTAAGTTTAGATAAGCAGCAGAAACGCGAATCTTATCCTGGAATATTTCCTGGCTAAGATCATTCTGATCTCTTTTAAGTACTTCCTGGTTTACTTTAACTTTTTCTTTGATTTTTCCGAACGTGAAAAAATCCCAGTTGACATTACTGAGGTAAAGTGCACCAAAAGCTGCATTCCAGTTTTGAGAGGCTAATGTTGGTCCGGAGGAGGCGGTGGATAGTCCACCGAGTGCGGATAAAGGACCATTTTGTCCGTTTACTGTACCATAATCCTGCTGTGCGCTTAAGGTTACGGTTGGGAGATAATCCCGTTTGGCTTGCTTCACATATTCTTTGGAAGCTTCCACATAGTTTGATTTTGCTTTAATGGTACCGTAGTTGGCTACCGCTGTATTTACCGCATCCTTCATATTAAGGGTTTGGGCGTCAACAGCGACAGTGGTACACAGACATGAGCAAAATAGAAGGGTAGACAGGGGTATTCGAGGCATCACCAATGATATTAAATTAATCTATATTACTTAGTGTTTTTATTACACTACAAAGTTATCTATGATCGGGATCACGAAAATATTCGGTTCAAATCAATTCTTATTAAATTCAAAGAATTAAGTAACAAAACCGTGTCAACAACTTTACCTTTTTCCTACAAAACTCTGCTGAAAGGGCTTTTTTCGCCATTTTTACTCCCTTAAACAGTTTGTATAGTTAAAAAATAGCCGTTTAACCATTTAATTCTAAATCGCTTTATTTCTCTTGCTGATCAGGCTGGTTATTTATTAAAACTTTATTATTTACTGACAGAAAATCTGTTTTCTGATATACAATCGCTTTTATAAATTTGCCGTAATAAAAATTGGTATTAAGCGGAAGATAATGTTGTTCCGCAAAGTAATGTTCTGTATTTATCAGTTCTTTAGCTTCTACCTTCGATATCAGTTCAAAAAACAGGTACATCGCTTTTAATAGATACGACTGCCACCACTTTCCGGATTTTTTTATAAAATAAAAATCTGAGAACAGCCATAATCCACCTGGCTTGATCAGCTGATTAAGCTGCAGGAAAACTGACGGGAGGCTTTCAGCAGAAAAGTTATCAAAAAAGAAAGCCGTGATGATGACGTTGTAGGTGGTGTTCCCTTTAAATTCTTCCATTGGGGAATGAATAAAAGTTATTTTATTTTCTTTTACCCTGCGCTTTCGGGATAGATCAAGCATTTTCGCGGAAATATCTACATAGGTGATATTTAAACCACGGGGATGTATTTTGGTGATTTCTTCGAGAATCCATCCGGTGCCTCCTCCCGTGATCAGGATAGTACTGCTTGCAGGTATGTGGTGCAGCTGATCGATCTGCGCCTGAAGCTGCGCGCGAAAGAATACCATTCTGCTCAGGACATCATAATAGCGGGCTATGCCGTCGTAATTGTTATTCATGTCCTGTTTTTATCATTTTAGAGCATTAATGATGTTGCAACTCTTAATTAACACGGTAATGCCAAAATAGTTTTTGGATCAGAATATATTTGTCTTATCAGTAGAGTTTATCATTTTTTGACCTTGTATGGGTGATGAAACTTATTAAATGATAAAAATAAGGCTGTTTATTGTTTTTAAATAAACTGCATGGCTATAATTCCACATACTGCTTTGACTAAAATGAGTCCGTCGATCACGATCAGGTAGTAAAAGATCTTTTTTCTTTGATTCATCGACCAGGCGACGAGAATAGTAAGGACAAAAGGAATCAGGTTAAAAAATATCCTGCCCGGCAGGAAGTTCTCAATATAAGAAAAGAGCAGCAAGGCCAGTACTCCAGTGATCAGCAATGGTATTAAGACATAATAAATGGTTTTCTTTAAACCTATGCGCACTACAAAGGTCTTTAGCTGACTGTTGGAATCTATCGCATAATCTTTCATATCAAACATAATCGCGTTAACGGTGCAGAACATCCAGTTTTTCATAAAGAGAAAGACCCAGAAAACCGATTCGGTTACATCTACCCCTGATTCTATTTTTAACAGGATCAGCGGGATCAGATTTGCTGTTGCCGCCCATATAAAACCAATAATAAAGGGTTTAAGCCATCCGGTATTGCGCAAGTTTAAATTGAAAAAGAAAACAGGTACCAGCCCATAATACAATATGGCCATCATCACCACTATTCCGACGATGATCCAGTATTTAACCGGCAAATGCAGAATAGCCATATAATCTCTGCTTAGCATATGAAAAAATGCCGCAAGGGTAATGGTACAAAGGATCAGCTGACTCCAATTAACGAATTTGGCATTCCTGGCGTACCAGTCTGTTCTGGGGTTTTGAGAACCATTACTAATGGTTGCCCCCATATACGCATAGGTATAGTAGATAATGGGCACCAGGAAAACTAAAGTATAATAACTCAGGGAATTGAAGGGTACTTTTAATTGCAGGGTAGATTCTATGGTTAAGGCTACTGCAAGCAGCCCCACAAAGTAATTACCGAAAAATATAAACTTTAAAAACTTTAACCCCATCCTTCAATTCCCTGAATCCTGATATTAATTTTTGCTGTAATGATATGTTGAATTTATTTAATGATCAATAATAAACTGACAAAGACGCTACGATGATGAAGCTATATGATCAAATAATTAACAGTTTAATTTTCTGATAAATATTTAAGCACAGCAATCATATCTTCTTCTCCATGTCCTTTTTCTGAAGCTGACTGCAAAGTAGTAGAAAGCGCAAGGCCAATTGGCGTATTCATTCCATTTTCTTTAGCCAGACGGATATCTTTGGCGAGTAATTTCAGCGCAAAGGCAGCCTTAAAATCATCATGAATGATGTTTTCTGTTTTTAATTTTGTTAACCCGCTGCCTACTGCGCCAGCATTGATCAGTGGCAATAAAGCTTCTGCCGTTAAGCCATTTTTGCGTGCAAAAACAACTGCTTCTGCTAAGCCTTGCGTAACAATACCCAGGAACAGGTTGATTGATAGTTTGGCTACATTTGCTGTACCATTTTTGCCCAGATAGAAGGAAGCTTTACCTAACGCATCAAACATCGGTTTAACTTTTTCATATACCGCTTCTTCTCCCCCAGCCATGATGATCAGCTGTGCATCCTCTGCTGGTTTAACACTACCCGAAACAGGCGCATCTAAATAAGCTATTCCATTTTCCTTGCAAATAGCAGCCAGTGCTTGTGTAGTATCCGGTGAAACCGTACTCATATCCACCGCAATCATTCCCTTTTTACTTTCTACAGAAAGAATACCATTTGATCCTTCATATATTTCTTTAACAGCTTTATCATCGCTCAGCATCGTAACGATCACATCTGATGTACCCGCTAGTTCTGCCGGAGAACCAGCAATACCGATACTGATCTCTTCTGCCAGTGCTTTGGACTTATCCGCACTGCGGTTGTATACTGTTACTTTAAAACCAGCTTTTACCAGGTTCTTAACCATCGGCGACCCCATATTACCCAGGCCAATCCATCCTATATTTATCATATGTTATGTATCTTTTTTTCAATAAATATATTGCCTTTTTTTATTAGAATACAATTGTTTTTAATGGTGATGAAGCTATCATTAGCTTATTTTTACCAATTTTTAAGACTATTTATTGTGTTTAAGAGCAAGCCAGGTTCATTATGGCTTGTGAGTGATCAGCTTATGCTGGTTTTTGTAGGATTTACTTTTTGTTTTTAAACTTTTTTATTCGGTTGTCACATCAAGTTAACATGAGGGGTTTTGACAATTTTATTGCATTCATGAGGGGTTAAAGTACCGCTAATCTGATGCTGTAAATCCCTTACATTCCCGTTAATGATGACGAGTTTAACAGTTTAAAGGTTTAGTCTTGATGTATAAGTATACTGCCGAACAGTTTAACCGTTGGAATACTTTTTTAGAATATCTTCTATTCTTGCATCCGGCACCAAATCGGTTACAGCAATAAGCTTGATCTGTTTAAAATCAGGATGCAGCGTATTGATCACGTAATTATTGGATTCTGGCATTACTGCCGAAGGGACTTTTAAAATGGGTATTCTGAGGTCGTCGAACCAGCGGTTGCCCGAAGGCTGACAATGGCTGTAATCGTAAGGATCACGCCAGTCGGGATCCAGATCCCGATCTACAATAGTGGTGATTAACAGGTCGTCTGGAATTTCTATGCACACGATCTTGAAATCGCGGTTAAAGCCTACCCCCTGCCGTCTGACCATATTTTCGAGGAAAGCCAAAGGAATATTCTCTGCACAATAAATTACTGGCCTGCCGGCAGCAGCCCATCTGCCATTTACTCCCGAGGCAGTGAGTGAAGTGGCATAATTCCTATGCCCTATTCTAAATACGATCATTAATGATTAAATATGCGTATCAAAAAGATGATATGTTATGATTACACTGCGTCGCCATAAGCCATTTTTATCAGCTCATCTGCAACCAGATCCACTCCTCCCGGAGTTGTTAGCCAATCCATAGGACGTTCTTTTATATTCCAAAAAGGTTTATTGAGCCAATAACTGAATTCATCTACAGTGCCGAACATCTCTACCCCCTTTTTATACAGGCCGATCAGCTTTAGCAAATGCTCTCCATATACAGGTTCGAGTAATTTCTTCTGCTCTTTATAGTTGCTAATGGTACGGGACGAAATATTGATCAGATCAGCAAGTGATTTATTGGAAATGTTGATCGCTTCTGCGAAATCATAAAATAAACCTGGTTTTAGGCCCTGTCTTGCGTATTGAAAGACCTTCATATCATCACTTACATCAATCGCACTAAACTTAATCCGAAGCGTTTCTGTTCTTTTATCTGAAAGTAAAACATTGGAAGCTGACATATCTCTAAGTTTTAAAAGACTAATGTACGAATAATTTCATTATTAACAGCGAAATTATTCACGTAAGTTATTAGGAGACAATTGTCCGGAATCTGATTTATTTTATAAGCTAAAAGGATTATTTTAAGATCAGCATTTGCTATTTTTGAGACTTTTAATGCCGACTTTCTAAGATTAAATTATTCTGGTGTATCCCTTATCAAGTAAATTATTTAAGGAGTTCAGCCCTGCATGTCTCTTTAACAAACTTCACTGTTACTTGTACCATTTCAGCTGTCTGCTTATCTGTGAATCCAAGATTTAGTCTAAGATGGCGCACAATTTGTCTTTTCGATTTCTCAGAACCTTCTTTAATACCTTTATCGACGCCCCTTTTTTCCACTAGCTCGATTATTTGTTCTTCAATTTCCATGGTATTCGCTCTATGAATTAAATTACAAGATCTCCCCAGTAAAATTAATATAAAAGCCTTTTCTACAGGGTGAAAAAACTATTCATTCAACAAATAAAGGATATCAATTGATAAGGGCCACTGCTCTAAACAGATTGTCGGCCGACTGCAGGATCTTTGCTTTCAGTTTAGGATTATAATCCGGGTGTGTCTCCAGAAAATGATGAACAATGTCTGCCGCCTGTGGCGTTTGATAAACACCAACACTCGCCTGTAACCAGGATTGTGGAAAAAATATATCACCTGTAGACTGGATTTCTTCGAGCATATCAAGACTTTCCTTCAGGTAATTAATGCCAGAAGCTTGTCTAAGCGGATGATGCAAATAATATAAAGCAGCCAGAACATTAGATTCTTTTCCTCGATTAGACAATTGTTTAAGGCTACTAAAGAAGTTATCCCGTTTTTTTTGATCTGGTGAAACAGCAGGCATGATAAATTCAAAACGCTTTTTACGGTCAGGATTAGTGATCCTTGCATCCTGTACTGTTAAAATAGTTGGATCTGCATCATTTCTTAATACCAGCGAAAGCGCCAGGCTTGTATAATCGTCTTCGGAAAGGTTAATTCCTATAGGTGCCTGTTGATTTTGCCAAACCTGGAACAGCCTATTCCGGGCACTATCACTTAAAAAAACATCCTGATAAGCTTTGAACAGCAGTTTTTTATTATTTACACCCTGTTGGTTTAACATAGCAGTCCAGATTTCATCTTCCAGCGTAACTGATACCTGCTGCCTCTTCTGCGGACTGGTAAATTGCCAGTAAATGGCACCAATATAGTTGCATAACAGTTTAATATTTAATTCTTCCCGCTCTTTTCTAAGCCCTTTTCCGAAAAGAGACAATAATTCATCAGGTTTGATCACTTTGCCGCTCAGCATTTGCTCATACAAAGAAATGTAGGCCGTTGCACGGTGTAAGGGCTTTTCGAGACTAAAGACCTCTTGTGGTAATGCCGGATCAACAGGCCACTGCCCATAACCATCTCCTGCAGAATTGAATAGTATCAATTGCGGTTTCTCTAAGCCTGCAGCTGTTGTTAATTCCAATTTTTCTCCCGTTAAATTGGCATGAAGTACTTTAACCGAACCAGGATAAAATAAGGTTAGCTCAACAGCCTGTGGCCAGACTCTGGTTTCTCCATATTCCGGATGCTGCGTAATCAGAAAATGACTGATCTTTCCCTCCCGGTAAGTAATTGAATAATCGATCACAGGCCTTCCGCTTTCATTTACCCAGACCTTATTCCATTTTTCCAGGTTAGCAGGAGTATGACGGTCCAGTATCCTGATCAGGTCCGGCCAGGAGGCATTGCTATTGGCAAATTTATGCAGGTATTCACTTACCCCCTTTTGAAACTGCTCTTTGCCCATCAGCATTTCGAGCTGCTGCATCATGATGGGAGCTTTGTGGTAAATAATATTGCCATAAAGACTACCTGCATCTTTTAGGTTATCTAATGGCTGACGAATAGGATTAGCTCCTGTAGTACGATCGGTAGCATAAGCGGAGGTAAAATGATCAATCAGGAATTTAAGTTCATAATTATCTTTTCCACCTGTTTCTTCTGAACTTTTATCAGCCATAAAATTGGCAAAAACTTCCTTCATCCACACATCAGTGAACCAGTCCATTGTAACCAGATCACCAAACCACATATGTGCAGTTTCATGCGCAATCACATTAGTTCGTGCATTGAGCTGATCTTTAGTTGCCCCGCCATCAAGGAACAGCGCAGCAGCTTTATATTGAATAGCCCCGGGATGCTCCATTCCACCGAACTGAAAATCAGGGACCGCTACAAAACCAAATTTCTGAAAAGGATAGGGAATTCCTGTCCAACCTTCATAATAACTTTTTGCTGCAGAATGGGTAGCAAATAGAGTTGGCAAGCTCAAACTGATCTTGGTTTTGTCAGTTTCACGGTAAAGAAATTCTGCCTTTTTATTCCCCACCATACCAGTGTAAACCTGAAAATTACCAGCTGCAAATGAAAAAAGATAAGTACTTAATAAGTTTGAGGCCTGATAATGATAGATTTTATCATTCTGTGTCAAAACAGAATCCTTCAGTTCTGCATTAGCTATCGCTTTCCATGTCTTAGGCAATTGAAGCGTGAGGGTATAGATCGCTTTAAGGTCGGGCTGATCAAAACAAGGAAATACGGTTCTGGCACGGTCCGGGACAAACAAGGTATACAGGTAATCGGCATTTCTATTCAGCGCCCCATCTCCTGCCTGAAATTGGATCTGCAGTACATTCTTTCCCTTTTTTAGTAATTCTTTTGATAAGATGATATGTTCTTTTTGATAAACAACGGCTGTTTGAAGTCCGTTGATAATGAGTTCAGTTATCTTTTTAGGGTCTTCTTTAAAATCCAGCTGTAAAGCGGTTCTTGCAGAGCTCAATTGAAAATCTAAGATCTCACTGGCAGTTATAGGCTGTGCTTTTTGAGCGGGAATAATTAATGATAAGCTATAATGAATGTCGCTCAGTATACTTTTACGGTATATGGCCAGTGTTCTGCTTACACCTGTTTCCATTACCGGGATTGCTGCCGGTTTACGCGATGAGCACGACGCAAGAATAAACAAGATAGGAACCAATAATTTGAATTGACGAGACATAGCTGCAATTTACATTTTTACCGCTAAAACGTGGCTGAGGTAACAGCAATATAACATTTATTCTTTGTTCTTAACCGGTTTTATGATCTGCTGATTCTGTATATAAGCAAGTACGGAACATCTTATCAAATCCATATACTTTAAGCCCTTTACCAATAATTACAATTTTGGTTTCTTTAACTTCATCCGGAAGCCATTGGTCGCCTAGTGTAATGGCCAGCGATTTCCCCACCGTTTGCAGCACTAAACGGCTTTCAAAAAGATGACTGTAGATAATGCCTTTCACACGGTATACATTGGAGGACTGAAGGATCAGAAATACCATCATTCTATGTTCTAATTCTGTAGCATTCATACTCTCTTTATACTTTAAGAGAATAGTTTCAATATCACTGTGCTGATGTTTATGATGTGAACTGGCAGAGGCAACAATGGACTGATTTTCTGAGGTTCCGCTGCCCAGACTAAAGATTCCCCGTGGTGTAACTACAGGCTTAGGATTGCTGTAAAAATTGGCGAAACGCTCCCTGGCAAACATACTTTTGATTTTGAAATCGTGACCTGCAGCAATAAGTGTAGAAGCAAAGGGATTGATCGTTTTTAGGATTCCCTGAATTTCAAGGAGATAACCGGCAGTTACATTTTCCACCTTATTGAGCAGGATGATATCACTGAAAGCAATCTGCTGAATAGCTTCCTGACGCTCCTTAAGCTGATCTTCGATCAGTTCGGCATCAACGATACAGATCACTCTTTTCAGGTCAAATCCACGTTTAACATTATCATTGGTTAGGAAAGCATGGGCAATATTTGCCGGATCGGCGATGCCGGTAGCTTCAATGATCAGGTGGTCCCAGGATTCCCTTTTATCCCATAAATTATTTAGCAGATCAAAAAGATTATCATTTAGCGTACAGCATAAACAGCCATTGTTGAGCTCTATAATATCATCTTCCCCTTTAAGAATAAGTTCGGCATCTATACTTTCCTCCCCGATTTCGTTTTCTATAATGGCAAAGCGGGTATCTTTTTTATTGGATATGATCGCATTGAGGACTGTTGTTTTACCAGCGCCTAAAAAACCTGTTAATATCGTTACTTCTTTAGCTTTCATGATGTTCTTTTCAACCTATTCAATTCGTTACATTTTACTGTATAGATATATCTCTATTGTTTTTTCTAAAATTGTCGAAATACTGTACATTGCGCCCAAAGATACATTAACGCAATGCTGTTGCAAGAATGATTTTCTTTGAATTTTAACATCACACACAAAATGACCAAATTATTAATTAAACCAATTGTCCTGGCATCGGGACTACTTTTCATTTCCTCTTTTGGATTTGCACAGGATAACCTGGTGAATTCCCTGAAGAACAACCAGTCGGCTAACAGCGCTGAAGGTTTTAAATTTACTCCGGTGATTAACCTGGAGAATACACCCATTGAAAATCAGGGTTCTTCGGGTACCTGCTGGAGTTATTCTACCAATTCATTCCTTGAATCTGAGATGATCAGAATGGGAAAACAGCCTGTAATGTTATCTGAAATGTTTTCAGCACGTAATGTATATGTTGAAAAAGGTATCAATTATGTACGCATGCACGGAGCAGTTTCATTGGGCGACGGCGGTGCACTGCATGACGTGATCAATATGTATAAAAAATATGGAGCAGTTCCCCAAATAAATTATACAGGATTGAACTATGGTACAAAAATGAATAAGTTTGGAGAAATGGGAGCCATCATGACCGGCGTACTGGAAGCCGTAGTTAAAAACGGAAACGGCACCCTAACCCCCAGCTGGCAAAAAGCATATACCGGTGTAATTGATGCTTATTTAGGCGAAGTGCCGGAGAAATTTGACTACAAAGGAAAAAGTTATACGGCGCAGACTTTCGCTAAAGAGGTTGTAGGTATCAAACCCGAAGATTATATCGAGCTATCTTCTTTTAGTGATCATCCTTTCTATAGTAAATTTACGCTGCTGGTGCCTGATAACTGGTCATTTGATCAGGTTTATAATGTACCGGTAAATGAGATTACAGACATCATTGATAATGCATTGAAAAAAGGCTATTCTGTAGCCTGGGCAACAGATGTAAGTGAAAAATCGTTCTCTTACAAAAATGGAGTAGCTTATGTACCTGCCAAACCTGTAGAGGAAATGACTGCTGAAGAACAGCAAACGATGTTCAGCAGCCCAAAACCAGAAATGGAAATCACCCAGCTTAATCGCCAGCAAGCTTTCGACAACTACCAAACTACGGATGATCACGGGATGCACATTGTAGGACTGGCAAAAGATCAGAATGGCAAGGAATATTATATCGTTAAAAATTCATGGGGTGTAACCAATGACTATAAAGGTTACCTTTATGTAACCAAAAATTACGTAAAATATAAAACCACTGCCTTTTTATTGAATAAAGGAGGTATCCCATCAGCTACAAGAAAAAACCTGGGTATATAACCCACCATCAGATCAACAAAAAGAGGGTACCTGTCTGCATGACAGGTACCCTCTTTTTGTTGAAACCGTCAGAACATTTATTTCAATATAGCTGTCGGTTTTTTATTTTCATCAATAGCGACAAAAGAAAACTCACCGCTTACTGCCTTTTCACGATGATCAGAATACATTTGTTCCACAAAGATATCTACCCTCACCTTCATACTTGTATTTCCGATGTGGCTAATGGAGCCAATTAGCTCCACAATAGTACCGGCGGGAATAGGCTTGGTGAAATCTATCCTGTCGCTGCTTATGGTAACCATCCTCTGGCGGCTAAACCTGGTGGCAGTAATAAATGCTACCTCATCCATCATCATCATCGCTGTACCGCCAAAAAGCGTATCATAATGGTTAGTGGTATTGGGAAATACTGCTTTAAAAATTCGTGTTTCAGCAGCCAGGATTTTTTCTTCTATTGTCATGCGATGAAATTCTATAAAATTTAAAAGGCGACCCCGAAAAAGGTCGCCTCAATAGCCGCAAACATAGTTATTCTGCGACATAAATAGAAATATGATTAGTTTGCCAGGATTTGATCGATTCGCTGCAATTCCTGTTCCTCAAAATCCAAACGATCAAGGCATTTAAGAGAATCTGCCAGTTGTGATGGCTTGCTTGCGCCTACCAATACAGAAGTGATTCTGTCATCACGTAATATCCACGATAAGGCCATTTGCGCCAGACTCTGTCCGCGTTCCAGTGCCATTTTATTTAATTCATTTAATTGTTTAAGTACCTCCGGAGTAATCTGTGCTTCCTTTAAAAACCCTGTTGGCTTTGCTGCCCTGGAATCTTCAGGAATACCATGCAGGTACTTATTGGTGAGCAATCCCTGTGCAAGCGGAGAGAAAGGTATGCATCCCACTCCTTCTGTACCCAGTACTTCGAGCAATCCATCTTCAACCCATCTTTCATACATGGAATATTTAGGCTGATGAATTAAACAAGGCGTGCCCAGATCTTTTAGCATAGCGATAGCCTCGGCAGCTTCAGTAGCGCCATAGTTAGAGATCCCTACATATAATGCTTTTCCCTGCCGGACCATTAAGTCTAGCGTTGACATTGTTTCTTCTAAAGGCGTTTCAGGATCAGGGCGATGATGATAGAAAATATCTACATAATCCAGTCCCATTCTTTTTAAACTCTGGTCAAGACTCGATACAAGGTATTTCTTAGAACCCCAGTCGCCATAAGGCCCGTCCCACATGGTATAACCTGCTTTAGAAGAAATCACCAGTTCATCACGGTAGGAAGCAAAATCCTTCTTTAAAATAGTTCCGAAGTTTTCTTCTGCAGATCCCGGAGGCGGTCCGTAGTTATTTGCAAGGTCAAAATGAGTAATTCCACTGTCAAACGCGAGTTTAAGGATATCCCTTGAATTCTCTAATTGATCAACATGCCCAAAATTATGCCATAATCCCAGGGATAAGGCAGATAGTTTTAGGCCACTTTTGCCGCAACGGCGATATTGCATCTTTGTATAGCGATCTGGATCAGCTTGATATGACATAGTTTTAAAATAAAAGAGGGTGAAATACCCTCTTTAGGTTAGGTTGGTGCTAATTTTATTTAGCTGAATTCTTTTTTTCTGTTACTTCAGTACGAATATCCTGAGCAAGAACTTTAAGATCTTGCATTCCTTTACGTACTCTTGTACCCGCTGCACTGTTACCCGCACTGTAAAATTTTTCCACATCAGCCTCAACAGAAGCAAGCAGTTCTTTTAGTTTTGTAAATTTTTCCATGTTTTAATTTATTAATAATGGCCAAATATATAACTTTTAAGAAATAAACAAATATATCAGCGTTTTAATTCAATTTTAATATCAAAAAAAAAGGAGTAAAACAATTTTGCCTTCCAATGGTTTTATTTACCACACCAATAGATGTAAATGGGCAAACACATATTGATACTGGAAGATGACGAAGATATCAGGTTTATAGTTACCTATATTCTTAATGAAAAAGGTTACGAGGTAACGGAAGCAGGAACAGTGAAAGAATTTCATGAGCTGCTTAAAAATATTAATCCTGACTTGATGTTGCTGGATGTAATGCTGCCCGACGGTAATGGATTGGAATTATGCCTCGAACTAAAGAAAGATCCGGTAAGTCAGCACATTCCTATTATAGTGATGTCTGCCCATGCTACCCAAAATGAAGTGTTGCTAAGGGCCTGCGCAGAAGATTTTATCAGTAAACCATTTGATCTGGATACTATTACAACAATAATTAAGCGACATTTGCCTGGATAAGATTTTGAATTTTAAATTAGTACATTAAATTTTTCTGTTTATATTTGATTAAACATTTCTATTATTCAATAACTTTAGGATGTTTAAAGAAGACTCAATCAATTTATGAA
>Ga0233344_1000126_pt1 | contig 14881 bp, 16 predicted proteins | sample GEONDECOMP281_FD_180697 | JGI IMG/M metagenome (GOLD analysis project Ga0233344, IMG submission 180697) | Leaf litter microbial communities from Shasta-Trinity National Forest, California, United States - GEON-DECOMP-281 | ecosystem: Environmental > Terrestrial > Plant litter > Unclassified...
CCTTGGTTTATGCTATTGCTACGCCCCTTATTGTTTCCCCCTCCAGGTAAAGGTGCCAAAAACGTATACGAGGCGGCTTTAGGAAAATTTAAAAATGAAAATGGCGTATTCATCTCCAGGGGTAAGATAAAACCATTGAAGTATGTAGATAAAGGTTTACTTGTTTTGTCTAAAGTTCACCGTATATATCAAAAGGATATTTTGGGAAATCAAGGATAATGCTGATAAATGTAGAAACAGCCCGTCAAAGACATACTGTTTCTACATTTATACTTCAAAACTTCAATTGTATAAATTGTAAGTTTGAGAAATTGTCGTTGACATTTGATGCCGGAAACTTATACTTTGGAAGTACCGCTATGTCTACAAAGTGAATAATTATTGCAGTTGCTTTACTTTAGATTTGTAATAGTTCATAGCAGATATGGCTACAAGCATCACCAGAATTCCTACAGATTGTAAAAAGTTAATTTTTTTTAAGTACGACACTCGCACAAATGATAGCAACCGGTAGTTCTATGGTCATTAGGATTGAACTTAAACCTGTACCAATTCGAGGGATGCTGACTGCAAAAAGCGAAGTGGGAATTATAGTGCCTAAAATCGCGAAAAACAGGGCCCAAAGTATAAAATCACTACTTAAGTAAAGGTGTGGGTTGATTGACCTGCTGTTGATAAGAAAGATAGTGAGAGCAGAACCGATCATAATCAGCGTACTCTTAGCCTGCCAATGAACATTTTTAATCATCCTGCCGTTAGCTACGATATAAGCAGCGTACGTTAATGAAGCTGCCAGAACCAATATGCCCCCCTTTACCGAAAATAACCATGCTGCCTGATGGATAATTCCGCTTGCCATTATTGTACCTATTAGAATGAAGGACACTGTGATTACTTCAACTTTCGTAGGCTTCTTACCAAACAACAACCAGTCCAGTACTAGACTGAACCAGGTAAACTGCATGAGTATCACAATCGCCAGGGAAGCTGATATAAAAGTTACCGACTGGTAATAAAGATAATTGGTTAAGCCAATAAAGCTACCGGTCAGTAACAGCGGGAAAACTTCTTTGCCGGTAATACGAAAATATTAAGACAAAGCAAACAGTGCCCGTAAAGGGGCGCAGGGAGAGTTAACATTAAATCCGGTTATTCAGCCTTAAGCAACCGGAGGGGGCGTGTTCGAAGAAAATTGCTTATGCATTTTTAAATTGTTTTATTATATCGCAATTTATAAAAATCTAATTATATCTACTATTTATAAATAACGTGACAGTTTTTAATGCTTGATTCGTTTTTCGCATCATTAATTTCACACTAGCCCTTTCCTTCAATTATTCACTGATATATTGTTTGGAACAATCGGTTTAATATAATACCTTTGCATTGTGCCACGCAATAGGGAATTTGATTACGACGAAAAATTAGAGGTTGCCAGAAATCTTTTTTGGGAAAAAGGGTATCATGCAACTTCCCTGCTTGATCTTGTGGATACCCTCAAGTTAAATCGCAGCAGTATCTATCTTACATATGGTAACAAACACGATCTATTTATAAAATGCCTGAATAGTTATATTCAAAAAAAGGAAGCAGAATACAAAGCTACCATCAAAAAAGCTGCCTCACCTCTTGAAGCAGTTAAACAGCTGATCAAAAGTGTGGTAAAAAATATGGTTGTGGAAGCAAAAACATGTATGTCGGTAAAAACAACATTCGAGTTGGGTAAGATAGATGATGAAACTCAAACGTTGTTGAATAATCAAGCCAAGACTTCCGTGAAGTTAATCTCGGAGCTTTTGCTTCAAGCGAAAGAAAATGGCGAGTTAGCACCCAATAAAGACCCTGAAATGATAGCTCATTTTATAGTCGCCTCTTTTGGTAGCTTATGGAACGCTGATATCCTATTTAAGGATAAAAAACTGATCCAAAAACTCACGGACCACTTAATTAACACTGTCATCGATTGATTTTTTTTATTTGATAAAAGAATGATTGGTTTAAAATAATTTGCCTATAATCAGTAAATTAAATATATGATGGGGGAATGAACGCATAACTCTTTTTTTAATTTTATTTGGAACGAATGGTTTAATGTAATTTATGAAAAATAAAATAGCCTACATTGGCTGCCTTAGCCTTATAGGAATTATAAGTACGGAATTTGGAGTTATTGGAATACTGCCCCAGATTGCAGATTATTACCGTATAACCATTGATAAGGCGGGCATTTTACTAAGCGCCTTCGCAATGGTTGCGGCTATTGCCGGGCCTTTCCTTACTGTTTTCACTTCCAGCATCAACCGTAAAAAACTTATGATCGTCAGTATGATGATATTTTTAATTACCGGAATCGTATCATCATTATCGCCTCCATTTTCATTATTACTCCTGGTTCGGCTATTACCTGCTTTTCTGCACCCCGCCTTGGTTTCTGCAGCGGTTGGAGCGACTACGGCATCGGCAGATAAAAAGCAGGCACACCGGATGATGGCTATTGTGATTGGTGGTGTGGGCATCGCGACCATTACAACGGTTCCGTTTGCAACATTTATAGCCGGGGTTTTTCATAGCTGGCAGGCATCATTTTTGGTGCAAATAGTGATCAGTTTAATAGCGGTTTTAGCCATATGGTTAGGTCTGCCAAGTATGCCCGTTCGTGAGCAGAAAGGCTACGGTCCACAGCTAAAAATATTGACTAAACCTTTGTTTATAGCAAGTTCATTATTCACATTTTTAATGAATGGGACGATTTTCACCACCTATAGTTACTTTGCAGATTACCTGGGCAAGATAAACGGCATGGCACCTAAAACGGTCAGCCTGATGCTTTTGCTTTTTGGCATTACCGGCGTTTTAGGAAACTTTGTGGCAGGTAAATTCTTAAGCAAGAATGTTACCATTACTGCCGCAAGTTTCCTGACGGGTTTAACCCTAATTGCTATACCTATTTATTTTTCCGGCACCATGTCATTGTGGATAATCCTGTTAATCGCCGTTTGGGGATTTTTTCACACGCCTTGTTTTCTTACCGGGCAAGCTTATATGATTGAAAAAGCGCCGGAAGCGCCAGAATTTGCCAACAGTATATCTATCTCTTTTGGTAACCTTGGAATCTCTCTGGGAACCACATCAGTGGATTTTCTATTGCAGCGTATGGATTGCATAGTGCGCCTTGAGTGATGTTAGCCTTTGGAAGTTTAGCATTGCTTACCCTTGTTTTCAAGGAAATTATGGAAAAGCATATGGCTGTTAAAAAAGTAACCGTTAATCAATATTAATTTTATCAAATGTCAGTTGCACATTTAGACGATCAAAAGATCAACCTTTTAAGGGATATTCCCGACCTGTTCCCGGTAAGAAGGGATAATTATCAACATTGGAATATTAAGATCTTCAACAGGGAAAAAATCTTATGTAGAAATTATCTATCAGCCAATAGGCGTGGCTTTTATAAAATCGTTTTTATAAATGAAGGTAAAGGCGTTTTCACCTTAGGGCTTCATACCTATCATATAAATGAGCCGACCATCTTATTCGTTCACCCAAATGAAATTGTCTCCTGGAAAAACCTGGGCTTGAAATCAGCATCAACCGGTTATTTCTGTCTTTTCAAAAAGCAATTTGTAGAGGAAAATCAATTGTTCAAAGCTATTATGCATAAATATCTTCTTTTTAGTGATACCGGCAAAAGCGTAATTCAGTTACCTAAAGAATCCGTTGCCACAATCACCCAAATTTTTAAACAAATGGAACAGGAGTCAGGCCCCTTTGCTGATGATGCCTTACAAGCATATCTTCAGCTAATTATGGTAGAAGGAAGTAAAGCTGGATTGCATGCCAAGACCGGTACTCTGACAAATGACTATAGGCAAGTGCATGATTTTTTTCAATTGCTGGAAAAAGAAACTTCCGCCATCGGCTATAAAAACCCACTCAAAATTAAAACTGCCAAAGAGTTTGCCAGTTGCCTTGCTGTACATCCTAACCATCTTAATGCTTTATTAAAAAAGCAGACCGGTCAAAACATTAGTACGCACATTAAAAACCGTTTGCTGGAGGAGGGAAAGATCCTTTTACTGCAAACGGACTGGTCGTTACAGCATATCGGCCATGCCATCGGGTTTGCGGAGCAGTCCAATTTTAGCCACTTTTTTAAAAAAAACATCGGAATTACGCCGATGGCATTCAGAAAGAGTCATGGACGTTGATATTCATAAAAAGCACTTTGATCTGACTATAAAAACTAACTAAGAAGTGCCTTATTTTTGGTCAACTAATATTACAACTATGGAAAACAAGAAAATATGGTTAATTACGGGTGCTTCCCAAGGCTTGGGGCTCAACCTGGCAAAACAGGTGATAATGAACAATCAACAGGTAATTATCACGACGCGTGACGTAAACAAAATTGACAAAGCACTTCTTAATAATTCCAATCTGGAAGCTATTGGTCTTGATCTAACCGATGAAGAAGCAGTTAAAAGTGCCATTGATCATGTTATCTCAAAATTTGGTCATATTGATGTACTTGTTAATAATGCAGGATATGGTTTTGTGGGCGCTATTGAAGAAACGTCCGCAAAAGAAGCAGAGCAGGTAATAGCGATAAATGTACATGCCACATTACGGATGATCAGGTTGGTGCTGCCGCATATGCGTGAAAAGCAGAGCGGCCATATCATCAACTTGTCTTCTATTGCCGGTCTGATCGGTTCGTCCGGATGGGGAATCTACAATGCATCTAAATTTGCCATTGAAGGTATTTCGGAAGCATTGGTTCAGGAAGTAAAAGATCTGGGGATCAAAGTGACTATGGTAGAACCCGGTGCTGTTCGCACCAATTTCCTGGCAGGGTCACTTACTTCTGCACAGGTGATCATTGACGATTATGCCGCTACTTCCGGGCAGCGCAGAAAGACTTTAGAGGGTAATAATGGCAAACAACCCAATGATCCTCTTAAGGTTGTAAAAGCGATATATGACGTAGTGCAAATGCCTGATCCACCATTACGGTTGTTGCTGGGCCCCGATGCATACAACAGGGCCATTGAAAAAATACAAAATTTAATGGCAGATTTTGAAGGCATGAAAGAACTCACTATGTCTGCCACATTTTAATTATACCCTCACATATGAACACAGATAATATTCATAAAAGCAACAATAGCCTCGCAGATCCATTAAAAGACCAACCACAACCTTTCTGGTTGAACACAGCTGTAAGAACGAACAGACGTGGGCATTTTTGGATTCCCGGCGAACGTGTAAAGGTCAGTGGACATACTTTGCAGCGAGGCCCTATGTTTGTAGAATGGCAGGCACCTGAGCAGGTTACTCAACCATTCCCCATCGTGCTTGTACATGGCGGACTTTTGCAGGGCACAGAATGGTTGGATACCCCCGACGGCAGGCCGGGATGGGCGCAGCGACTGGCCGAAGCAGGTTATGCCGTATTGGTAGTTGATCGCCCGGGACACGGACGGTCTCATACTCATCCGGATGTTATCGGACCTGTAGGCCACGCTTTTTCATATGAAGAAGGTGAACGTGTCTTTTTCCCGCCCGAAGATGCTAACAAACAAACGCAATGGCCTTTTGATTTGGAAGACTCAGATGCACTTGATTCCTTCATTGCAGCATTTGGGCCCTTACCAGCTGATTTCCGTGAATCACAGGAAATGGATGCAGAGCGACTGTCCCGCCTGTTTGATAAGATTGGTCCGGCTATATTAATGACCCATTCAGCTTCCGGGCCCCTGGGCTGGCTGGTGGCGGACAAGTGCCCTGAACAGGTGGTCGCCATTGTTAGCGTAGAGCCAATGGGGCCTGCTTTTGTCACTGCGCCAGGTATCGGCACGTTAAGCTGGGGGCTTACCGCTGCCCCTGTTAACTATGATCCTCCCCGTGCCAGCGCTGAAGAGGCGCAGGCGGCAGATCCTTTATCACTTCATATTCCTGCAATGAAAGGAATCCCAATTGCTATTGTTACCAGTGAGGCATCAGTTTTTGCGACACACGGGCCGGCTATCGTGCAGTTCCTGAACACAGCAGGGGCACCAGCTGAACAGTTACATCTTCCGGATTACGGTGTATTGGGTAACGGGCATGGGTTGATCTATGAAAAAAATTCGGATGAAGCGATAAAACCCGTTTTGAATTGGCTCTCTAAAATCGCGAAGCCTTCCCTTCCTCAAAAAAAAATAGACCAAACAGTGAAAAATGCTGCTGAAAAGACAAACAAGATAACTTTATATATCAGCTATGAAGGGAATAGCACCACAGTATTCGACCGCGATTACTATTTGAATGTTCATTGTCCTTTGGTGAGGAAGGCCTGGGATGTTTATGGTTTAGAGCGCGCCGGTGTCTACTTTCCCGCTGAGCAGGAGGGGGGCATCATTTTGATATGGGCAGGTGTATTTAAGGATCGGTCTGCCTTAGATGCTGCTTTTAAGGCTCCACTTACACCGAAGGTGATGGATGATATTAAAAATTTCACTGATTTGACACCAAGGCGCAGTATCGCTGAATCATTTTAAATTGAAGGCAATGTCTAAGCAATTACAAAAGCAATACCAAACGGTAGAGGATGTAAAACTTTCCTACTCTTTACAAGGCAAAGGCTCGCCCGTTTTACTCATTCACGGTTGGCCACAGACACAGGATGCATGGCGGCATTTGGTTTCCCTGCTTAGAGCAGATTATACCGTAATAACGGTTGATCTGCCGGGAATAGGAGGGTCTGACCCATCAAAAAAGGGATATTCTAAAAAGAATCTTGCCCAATATCTCCACGAACTGATAGTTGTTTTAGGATATAAAAAAATAGCTGTTGTAGGTCATGATATTGGCGGGCAGGTTGCCTATGCTTACGCAAGGCAATTTCCCGAAGAAGTGGGGGCTGTTGCCATTATTGATGTACCTATCCCCGGTTTACCAGGTTGGGAAGAAGAGCGGGCGAAATGGCCGAGATGGCATTTTGCATTTCATCAGCAAAAAGACCTGCCCGAGATATTGGTAAGGAATAATGTCGCCGACTATCTGAACTACTATTTCAAAGGGCTATCTTACAATAAACAGGAATTAAGCGATGCGGAAGTACAACCCTTCATTTCGGCATACTCCAATGATTCTACTTTGCATGCAGGTTTTGAGCTTTACAGAGCTTTTGAACAGGATGAAGTGGATAATCAAGGCTTATTTCCAAAACTCAAAATGCCGGTACTGGCAATAAGTGGTGAACATTCACGCATAAAGAATACCCTTTATGATCAATTAAAAGAAGCCGCTGAACGGTTAACAGGGGACGTTGCACCAGCTTGCGGTCACTATATACCGGAAGAAAACCCGGATTGGCTGGCAAAGAGAATTATGAAATTTGTTGATTTTAAATATTAGGAGCAATTATAATGTCTCCGGCCGATAATTAGGTCAAATATCCATTTCTTCTAAACAGAACACCTTATGGGGCTGATTTTGAATTTGCGAAGGATACGGTCATCAATCTTGTGAAATCACGTTTTAGGAGTTTAGCCAGTGGTGGGTATATTTTTATATGAAAATGACCATGACTGGTTAAAGGCTGTTGATCAGGATAAAATGCTATGGATATAATTGTGCGACCTTAAAAACGAACTTGCATTTAGATTTGGCATAAGTGCCATACCTCAAAACGCATTGATCGACCCTAACGGAATTGTCATAGCCAAAAATTTGCGGGGGAAGACTTGTTAAGTCAACTTTCAAAGTTTATAAAATAAATTAATCAGGTTCTGCATCTGGTCACCACGGAGTTACCGTTTAGCCCTTTTTGCGATATTTCCTTCTTTGTTGCATTCTTTACCAAAATCAGGTGACTGGTCATTTAATGGTAAGAAGTTAAATATTGGAACGTTCGGTTTAATATTATTTATAGATTTGTACCTTCGTTCCAATAAGGTTTGAATACTTGTCATTATGAAAAAATTAGAAAATAAAGTAGCGGTAGTAACTGGCGCATCAAAAGGAATTGGTGCAGGTATCGCCAAAAGTTTAGCCGCAGCTGGTGCGGCTGTAATTGTTAATTATGCTTCCTCAAAAGACAGTGCAGAAAAAGTGGTTGCTGAAATTGTAGCGGCAGGCGGTAAAGCTGTAGCTATACAAGGAGATGTTGCTAAAAAAGCTGATGTTGATCGCTTGTTTGAAGAGACTAAAGCTGCGTTTGGTGCCGTAAATATATTGGTAAATAATGCTGGTATCTATGAGTTTAGCCCGATTGAGGAATTTACGGAAGAACACTATCACAGTCAGTTCAATACTAATGTTTTAGGCTTGTTATTGGTAACTCAGGGTGCTGTTAAAAACTTTGCAGAAAATGGTGGCAGCATCATTAATATCAGCTCATTTGTATCACGTACCACTCCTCCGAACAGCGCGGTATATACAGCTACCAAAAGCGCGGTCGACGGGATTACACAAGTGTTATCAAAAGAGTTAGCTGCGAAGAAGATCCGTGTAAATTCGATTAACCCTGGCTTGGTTGAAACAGATGGCACACATGCAGGGGGGGTGATAGGCAGCGATTTTCATAAGGAAATGGAAGCTCAAACGCCACTAGGCCGTATAGGTGTGACTGATGACATTTCGCCTATCGCACTGTTCCTGGCTTCTGACGATTCGGGCTGGATAACAGGAGAAAGTATTATCGCCAGTGGTGGATCGCGTTGATTAATTGGTTTTTGATTATTATATAGGCCCGCTTAAAGCGGGCTTATATAATTTATGACCAAAAGGAAGTAGGGTAGGGCGCAAACCCAGCTGAGATCTGATTGACCGGTAGGGCATTGGATTTAATTATTGGCAAGCTGTCGGGAGGTATTTTCGAATTACAAAATTACCTCCTGCTAGTTCCATAGCTTTCTGTGAGCCAACGGCGAAATGTTCGTTTTGCTTTTAAATAATTTGTTAAACGATTGCGGGTACTCAAAACCTAACTGGTAAGCAATTTTGGCAACCGTAAATTCAGTGTTCCCTAATTGCTCTTTTGCCCTATGAATCAATTTATCATGGATATGTTGTAGGATGCTTTGCCCGGTAAGTTGCTTTAAGCAGTCGCGAAGGTATTTTCCTGTTTATTTGATAATCTGTAAAAGGATACCAGTCACTTCACCCGGTTTGGTAAGCATCGGACAATGACCTGAATCAACTGCATATACATTTTTTATACCTGCCGAAGCAACCATTTTTTTTTGCAGTTCGATAGTGATTGCATGGTCCTGGTTGGTGTGGATGTAGTATTTTGGTACCTTGGCAAAGGCAGGATTTTTTAAAAATACTTTTTCTGCTTGCGGAGCGATAGGTTCAGGCCGGTTATTGTCAATTAATAACTGTTTTACCTGATCATTGCCGTCCTGGGCGAACACTTGCATAATCTTATCATTGGGAATACTGACGGTTAAGCCATCTGCAGACGGAATTAAAGCCGGTCCGAATAGTGAATTAGGATCCATCGTCGTAAGGTCGAGAATAGACTGATTATTGGCCGGTACAAAGCCAGCCAGGTAGACCAGCTTATCGATGTGGGTTGGAATAGTATCAGCTACCGCAGTTATTATAGCCCCTCCCAGGCTATGGCCAACCAGTACAACCGGTCCATTAATAGCTGTTATTGCTGTTACTACTCTGTCGCGATAACTTTTAAGGCTGATTGCTGATGGTGGTGTTTGATCCTGGCCATGCCCCTGCAATTCGATTACGACGACTTTCTGACCGGCTGCTTCCAGTTTGGCCTTTACAAATTGCCACGCATAGGGCGCTTGAAAAGCGCCATGCACCAATACAAATGTCTTTGAAGCCGGTGGATCGGTATGGTTGTCTTTAGTACAGCCTGTAGATGCCAGCAGGCATACTATAGCCATTAAACAAAAGGATAGTAATGGACTCGCGATTTTTTTTCTTAGTAGAGTTTTCATATCAGTATAATTATTTGATACAAATCTCGGCAACTTGTAAACGCCTATTTTTAACCTAAGTTAATTCCGCGGATTTTGGTCAGCATGATTTCTTTTTAAGGATGATTTTTTCTCAGATGGGCTGATTAATCTAGCCGGCCGGGTAGGAGTATTATTAATTCTAATGAGGAATGTCTTGAGCTCAATATGTCATTTAAGGTTCATTTGCCTGAAAGTCATTTGAATGTTATAATACCAGCTCAGTTGCCGCTAACAGGAAGGAATTGAACAATGGTCTGGCCATTTTAACTTAAGTGAAAAAACAATCCCGCGATTAGGCTGACTTTTGAATCAATTAATCATTAAAATAAAATATTGAATCGTCATGAAAACAAATTTGAAATCAAAATTATGGACCGGCCTGATTGTCTTAACAGCTTTCGCAGGCCTGAACATCAACCCGGCAGCGGCACAGGTTGCGCCGGTAGAGGAAACGGCTTTAAAACAGGGTGAAAAAGCGCCTGACTTTACGCTGGCAGATCAGAACGGTAAAAGCTTCAATCTTGCAAAGTATGTAGGTAAGAAAAAAGTGGTTATCTTCTTTTATCCAAAGGATGAAAGTCCGGTTTGTACTAAAGAGGCTTGTGCTTTTCGCGATGCGTATGCCAAATACAACGATGCGAATGCACTGGTGATCGGCATCAACAACGGTACTGTTGCCAGCCACAAAGCCTTTGCGACAAAAGAACATTTGCCATTTACTTTGCTGAGTGACCCGGATAATAAAGTGTTGAATTCATACGGCGTAAAAGAACAAGCTTTCGGCGAAGTGAAAGTTAGCGGTCGTGAAACATTCATTATCGGCCTTGACGGAAATGTGGCCTATAGCTTCAGAGATTTTATGAGAGGTGATGAACATTCGAAACAGGTTTTAAGCTATTTAAACAGCAAGTAATGTGTGATGTTTGATGTGAAAAGCCGCTTACAGCAGTGTAGCGGCTTTTTTTTGACCGTTCCATTACAAGCCATTTAACTAAAGTGAAATTTTCGATGTCCGGCCATCAGCAATTTTGTAGCGGCGGCAGCACCGTCATAAAATGATCAAACAATGAAAAAAATAATTCTACTATGCCTTTGCCTGTTCACACTGCAGGCTTTTGCCAAAATCGATACACCAGTACACTGGAAGTTTGCTTCCTCTAAACTAGGTGAAAACAAATATGCCGTAACATTTACAGCCAAAATTGATAATGGCTGGCATTTGTATTCGCAATTCCTTAAAAGCGGTGGTCCGGTTCCCACTTCATTTAAGTTTGAAAGTATACCGGACATTTCACTAAGCGGTAAAGTAAATGAAGTGCCCGAAGCATTAAGCGGTTTTGACCAGTCTTTTCAAATGACTATCCGCTATCATGAACACCAGGTTATCTTTACTCAAATTGTCGACACTAAAAATAAGGATGCACATGTATCCGGTTCGCTAAACTATATGGTTTGCAGCGGGCAGAAATGCCTTCCGCCGACTGATGTTAATTTTGATATCCCGGTTTCGGGGAATGGACAACCGTTGTCAAACGCCGATCATTCTCTTTTGGCGATCTTTATCGCAGGCTTCCTAGGTGGTTTGGCTGCATTCTTTCTTCCCTGCATTTATCCGATGGTTCCGCTAACCGTTTCGTTTTTTACTAAGAGGTCCGGTACACGGTTTCAGGGCATCAAAGCAGCCATTATATATGGTTTATCTATCATCGCTATTTACGTTGGCCTGGGCTTGCTGATCACAGGGATCTTCGGTGCTTCGGCGCTAAACGAAGCGGCAAGCAGCGCCGTATTTAACTTGCTGTTTTTTGCTATACTGATTGTCTTCGCCCTGTCCTTCCTCGGTGCTTTCGAGATCACCCTTCCATCTTTCTTCGTTAATAAAATGGATCAAAAATCAGAAGGCGGAGGATGGATTGGATTATTCTTCATGGCCTTCACGCTCGCACTCGTTTCATTCTCCTGTACCGGGCCGCTGATCGGCACGCTGCTGGTTGAAGCGGTGAGCAAGGGCACCTATCTCGGCCCCGCTTTGGGCATGTTTGGATTTTCCCTGGCTTTGGCGCTGCCTTTTACTGCGTTCGCTATATTTCCATCCTGGCTTAAAGCATTGCCAAAATCAGGCGGCTGGCTGAATTCGGTTAAGATCGTACTTGGATTGCTGGAATTGGCGCTTGCTTTTAAATATCTGACAAATGTTGACCTGGCCTATCATTGGGGTCTGCTCAGCCGTGACCTTTTCCTGGGGATCTGGATCATCATCTTCGGGGTCCTTGCTTTCTATCTTCTTGGTAAAATCAGGTTAAGTCACGATACCGAAGTTACCTCTATACCGTTGTTCAGGTTATTGCTCGCTATGGTTACGCTGGTATTTACATTGTATCTTGTCCCTGGCTTGTTTGGTGCGCCGCTTAAGGGGATCAGCGGATGGCTGCCTCCGCAGAGCACCCAACAGTTTACCCTTACAGGCGGAGGCACGGCACCGGCTGCGGTCCCTTCAAACGGTCACAAATACGCAGGCCTGTTCCATGCACCTGATAATATCGATGCATTCTACGACTACGAGGAAGGACTGGCCTATGCGAAAAAGGTCAATAAACCGGTATTGCTTGATTTTACCGGCTGGAGCTGTACCAACTGCAGAAAGATGGAAGCGTCAGTCTGGTCGGACCCCGAAGTATTAAGACGGCTAAAAAATGATTATGTGCTGATATCCCTGTACGTTGATGACAGAACAGCACTCAGTAATTCAGAAAAATATGTTTCAAAGGTTTCGGCCAAGTCAATAAATACGTTAGGCCAGAAATGGAGTGACCTTCAGGAGGTGCAGTATAATACGAATGCCCAACCTTTTTATGTGGTTCTGGCACCTGACGGAAAACCTGCTGCGGATCCCCGTGCATTCGATTTGGATATCAAGGCTTATGCCAATTTTTTAGATCAGGGCATCAACTCGGCAAAAAGGAACTTCATCAGTTCAAAATATTAATTAATCAATTTTATGAAAAATCAATTGTTCAAATCCCGGATACTGGCTATTTGCCTTGCACTTATACCAGTTCTTTATTCAATGGATGCGTCAGCCCAGAAAAAAGGCGCAGCGCAGGAAATTATATTTAGCCAGCAATCCTATAAGCAGGTTCTGGCAACAGCAAAAGCCAGTCATAGGCAGGTTTTCGTGGATGCTTACGCTACCTGGTGCGCTCCTTGTAAAGAGCTGCGTAAAACAACTTTCAAAGATCCAAGAGCAGCTGCCTATTTTAATAAGCATTTTGTCAATTTTAGTATAGATGTGGAGAAGGGGGAGGGGATCGACCTGGCCAAAACCTGGCAGGTAGAGGGATTGCCGACCCTACTGATCCTTGACGCAAAAGGAAAAGTGCTCACCAACCACACCGGTTATATTGACGGTAATGGCCTGATGCAATTCGCACAGGAAGCAGCCGAAAACAGTAGGCCTAAAAACAGCAGTGCTACCCTAAACAATTAAGCAGATGAAAAAAACAATTTATCTATTACTGCTGCTGATATCGGTTGTGTCAGCTTTCGCAGCCAGGTCAGTAAAAAACACACCTGCGGTAAACCAAGCCCGGGTAAACGGCAATATTGATACAGCTACATTTGCTTCCGGTTGTTTTTGGTGCGGCGAAGCAAAGTTCTCACAGTTAAAGGGGGTGATTAAAGTGACCTCCGGCTATACTGGCGGCCATGTTGCGAATCCAAATTACGAAGAGGTTTGTACTGGTACAACCGGACATGCAGAAGCGTTTAATGTGATATTCGACAGTAGAGTTATCACTTACGATGAATTATTGGAGGCTTTCTTTTTGTCACATGATCCAACACAGCTCAACCGCCAGGGAAACGATGTCGGAACACAGTATCGTTCCGCCATTTTCTATCACAATAATGTTCAGTCAAAAAAAGCCCTTTATTATATCCGCCAATTAACTCAACAAAAGATCTATCCGCAAACGATAGTGACCGTGGTAACGGCTTTTACAGTTTTTTACGAAGCTGAAAAATACCACCAGGAATATTATAAAAAGCATCCGGAGCAGGGCTACTGCCGCTACGTGATCCAGCCACAGCTGGAAAAGTTCAAACACATCTTTAAAGAAAAACTAAAACAATGAAAAAGATCCTGATTTATTACAGCATGCTGATGCTGACCAGCCTCAGCAGCTTTGCCCAGAATGAAAAATCTGCCCATGGCCACGAACAAAATCCATGGTACTCTAATACAGATACGACCAAACTGACCGTGACTAATGCAGAATGGAAAAAAGTGCTATCCGTCGATCTTTATGCGGTTGCAAGGGAAAAAGACACAGAGCGCCCGTTTACCGGCAAGTACTGGAATAGTTCAACAAGGGGCACCTACTACTGCGCGGTGTGCGGCAATTTATTGTTCCGTTCGGACGCTAAGTTTGCCAGCAGTTGCGGCTGGCCAAGTTTTTACGAGCCAAGCCGTACAAAGGCGGTGCGTTACCATACTGATGATTCCTATGGAATGCATCGGACAGAAGTGCTTTGCGGTCGCTGCGATTCTCATTTGGGCCACATTTTTGATGACGGACCTGCGCCAAGCCACAAACGTTTTTGCATGAATTCCGTTTCGCTGGATTTTCAGCCAGATGCCAAAAAGCATTGATTGTAAGATTATCATCATAATCCCTCCGTTTTTAACTTAAGTGAAAATTGCGGAAAGTGGCAATTGGCAACTTTGCTTACACAAATAATAAACATCACGTCATGAATACAAAAAATGAATCAAACACGGCAATGTCCGCCGAGGCTTTACAAACGGCAAAAGCATTACGTACCCTTTATTTCACACGGGCAGGATTTTCGGTAGTGTGGGTCATCTCTCTGATTATCTCGCTTAAGTCCGCCCCGGCAATTGCAAACAT
>Ga0233344_1000127_pt1 | contig 14800 bp, 10 predicted proteins | sample GEONDECOMP281_FD_180697 | JGI IMG/M metagenome (GOLD analysis project Ga0233344, IMG submission 180697) | Leaf litter microbial communities from Shasta-Trinity National Forest, California, United States - GEON-DECOMP-281 | ecosystem: Environmental > Terrestrial > Plant litter > Unclassified...
AAGCGGACATCAGTTTTTCCAGCAGTTCCGGCAGGGGCTGCTGCATCCAGCTTCGCCATTGGTTACACAGCTCTGCAGGCAATAGTCCTTCCAGCGTTTCCAGCGGCTTGCGTTTCAAATCGAAAAGATCTGCCGGATCCAGGACTCTTTCCTGTAATTGTGCATACAGGCTAATACAGTTTGCTTTATATAGTGCGGTATTTTCTGATAATCCCGCCATTATTTTAAGCGTATCTATCAATATCTTAACGGCTATATTGTTCTCAATTAATAAGGCTTCGCCAGAAATTACATTGATCTTGTTCTGCATTAAGGCATCCACTACTGCAACAGCTTCGGAGTTTGACCTTACCAGCACACAGGCATCCCCCGGCTGATACGTTTTTTCTACCACCAGCAAGCGGTGCAGGGTTTCTACCATTTTCCGCAAAGCCTCAGTTTTAAATCCGGTTATGCTGAGTGGCCCTCCATCTGCATCAGTTTTAAGCACATTGAAATCAATGGTTCCTCCATTCGCAGTTTTTGAGGTGAGTTTCTGCTCTGCTGCTGCATAAACATCAGTAATGATCCTGTTAAATCTTTTCTCTTTCCACCAGTCAGTTAATTCCAGGTTATCTGCCCGCTCAGCGATCGTACCATTGATATTCTGCTGCATGAGGATAGGCAGCGCTTTAAACAGCAGATTGTTAAATGAAATAATGTTTGCTGTACTGCGGTAGTTCTCTTCGAGGTTAGAATCCGTTACATAAGCAGAGCCAATATCCTGTTTAGCCTGCTGATGAAGAATATTCCAATCGCCATTACGCCATCTGTAAATAGATTGTTTTACATCGCCTACAATCAAATGGTCGATCAGCTTTCCATTAGCTTCAGCCATTGCATTTTTTAGCAAAGGCTTAAAGTTACCCCACTGATTTGCCGAGGTATCCTGAAATTCATCAAACAGAAAGTGCCGGTATCGGCTGCCTGTTTTTTCCCAGATAAAGGCGGGGTTGTCGTCATCTTCCCCGGTAATACCTTTCAGCAGATTTTGCGCATCACTGATCAGCAGGTTACCACTCTCCTCCCTATAGGTTTTTAGCAAAACGGCCATTTCCTGCATTAACCGCAGATAGTATAAATTTTTATTGAATGCTTGTGCCAGGATATATTCTGGCAGCTGCTCTGCATAGCTCACATTTAATTCCCGGATGATCGGATTTAAGGATTCATATAATGAAGTGTCTGACCCGGGTTTAAACCACTCATCCGGCTCATCTATTAATTTAGTGAGGCTATCCATTTTTGCATGGTCACCCGCGGCAATTTTCTTTAAGTTATTTAAAGGTGATCGGGATTTCCCTTTTAAATGATCGGGGTTAACCCCGGAGGATTCAAAAAGCTCCATCGCTTTTGCCGACAATTGTTTTACCATTTCCTCAAAAGAGGAAATATGTTTTTTGGTATCCTTACCAAAACTTCCAAACAACTCATTAAGGTCATTGTGCTGCACCAGGTTTTGTATCGCATCGTCAAAAGGCTGATATCTTTCTTTAAATATCTCGCCGGCCAGATCTGTCAGTTCCGTTCTATAGTTCCAGCTGATATTATTATTGATCCGGTCTAAAGCCAGGTCGATGATCCATTGCAATAAATTTGGGTTATGATCCAGCTGCTGATCCAGGCGGTCTGCCAAATCATTTTTTACCTTATCGAAATTCATTTCCAGCGTATAGCCAGAATCCAGGCCTAGCTCAAAAGCAAAACCACGGATAACTTTTTGCACAAATCCGTCAATCGTACTTACAGAAAACCGGCTATAATCATGCAATATTCTTTTATAGATATTTGCTGATTTCTGTTGCAGGCTCTCAGTACTTAAATCCGGATGTGCCTTTAATACCAGATCTCTGTAATCTCTTACTTCCTCATCTCCTGTTGCAAAGCCTTTTAACACTTCCATAATACGGGTCTTCATTTCTTCTGTAGCCTTATTGGTAAAGGTTACGGCAAGAATTTCTCTGTATTTGGTTTCTCCTGATAACAGGAGTGTTAAGTAATGTGCTGTAAGACTAAATGTCTTACCCGACCCCGCGGAAGCCTGTAATATTTTAAGAGGTTGAGACATGAGGGTGAAGTTAGGACATATTGGGAAGAATGTCCCAAAATTACCCGTAAAAAATATTGCTGTCACATTTATATTCCGGCTTATCTATTGAAAGATGGATTTGTATATATTTACAGATATACCTAAGATTTAATCATGAAACTATCATTCCTCCTCCTTACACTGCTGGCAATCTCTACAGCTTCTTTTGCACAGACACAAAAAACTGAAGAAAAAAAGTCAGAAATTAAACTATACGATCCAGCTGCAAACGCCAAAGCAGATATCAGTGCAGCTGTATCACGTGCTAAAAAATCACAAAAACATGTTTTTATACAAGTTGGCGGAAACTGGTGCTCCTGGTGTATTGCTTTTCATCATCTGGTAGACAATACACCTGAGTTGAAAGACTATCTCCATAAGAACTATGAAGTTGTATTATTGAATTACAGCAAAGAAAATAAAAACGAAGCAATACTGGCTAGTCTGAGTCATCCGGAACGCTTTGGCTTTCCTGTTTTCGTGATCTTAGATGGAAATGGAAAACTACTGCACACAGAAAACTCCGGTTACCTGGAAGAAGGAAAAGGCCATAACCCTAAAAAAGTAATGGATTTCCTTCAAAACTGGACCTATGCCGCTTTAGATCCTGCAACGTATGCTAAAAAAGATGCTGCTAAATAACAATTACTGACCGTCACCATATTTAAAAAAATGATTTATGGTTACCGGAAGTTTTCCGGTAGCCATAAATTGATTTTTAATCACAGAGGCCGCTGCTTTCTGCATGTAATCTTCCTTTTGATAAGCAACGATCAGCGACTTACTTTTTTCAATTCCTGATAAGCCTGCCAGGTTATAAGGATTGGCAAAAAATGCAAATACGGTATTCTTTTCTGCCAGACTACTGATCAGCATTTTTACATCAGCACTCAGCTGTAATCCATTTGCCGGACGTGCACGGGTATCATGAATACCTACGATCACCTGATCTAAAGGATCAATTCCTTTGATCACTTTAGCAATATCGTTTGCGTTTGCTGTTTTATCGAGGTTAAATAAAACTGAATTTTTATAAAAACCAGCCAGTTCACTTTGAAAAACGGTAATATCAGGGGTTCCAATGCTAATGATCACGGTTCTTTTCTCAGGTGACAATGCCTTAATTGCGCCATTACCATTTAATAGGGTCATGGATGAATCGGCAAGCTGCTGTAGCAGCACATAACTTTCCGGCCGGTTTACACCAGCCTGTACATCCTGCTCATTGAGCTTCGTTTTTATAGTTAACCCAGCCCAGTACTTGGCAACCAGAATTTTTCGGTCACTTTCCTCAATCCTTTCCATGTTCAGCCTTTTATGCCTGATCGCTTTGCGTACTAATTTTACTGCTCTCCTGCTATTCTCAGAAAGTTCAAGAATATCATTCCCTGCAATTACACCCAAAACATCTGCTTCGCCATCTTTAAAGTTCTTAACTACCCCTTTCATTTCCATTGCATCGGAAACGATCAGCCCTTTAAAACCTAATTCATCTTTTAAAATACCCGTTACAATAGGCTTTGATAAAGTAGATGGAAGATTAGGCGTTTGATCTAAGGATGGAATATTCATATGCGCCACCATTACACCTGCAGCACCATCCGCAATCAATTCCCTGAATGGGTACATTTCCAGGCTATCTAACCGCGCTCTGGTAAAATTTAACTGTGGAAGATCAAAATGCGAATCTACATCAGTATCACCATGGCCGGGAAAGTGTTTAATGCTCACCAGCAATCCGCCATCCTGCATTCCTTTCATATAAGCTGCAGCTTTAATAGCTACATTGTATTTATTCTCTCCAAAGGAGCGATAATTTATAATGGGGTTTTTTGGATTATTATTGATGTCGACATCTGGACCAAGGTTCATTTGTACACCGATTCTTTTAAAATCTTTGGCCACTTCAATTCCCATTTTATAGAGCAGCTGCTTATCTCTTATGGCACCTAAAGCCATTTGATAAGGATAAGAGATAGTGCTGTCTAAACGCATTCCCAATCCCCATTCTCCATCAGAAGCAATTAACAAGGGAATTTTTGCCAGTGCCTGGTACTTATTAATCAGGATCACTTCCCTTCCCGGTCCACCCTGGAAGAATACCAAGCCACCGATACGTTCTTTCCTGATCACTTTTCCTACAGAATCTTCATAAGCCTGTCCTTTGTTGGTATGCGCCCTGACGAAGAATAGCTGCGCAATCTTTTCCCTTCTGCTCATTTTATGAAAAACAGAGTCGACCCAATGATTCGGCTCATTTAAAGTCTGGATATAAGATTTTTTCTGTGCCCTGACAGATAAAGTGAATATCAAAAAAATGATAAGAATGGAAAGTTGCCTTTTGATCATGAATACCGGTTATGTTAAAACAAAGTTAGTCAAATTGCTGAATGGGATTGAAAGCAGCGGTCAATCATCGGAAATTGAATTGCGATTCACAAAGTTGTATTCAATTTGATACACCATTATGTAGTCATACACTGCGCTTAAACAAGCATTCAACAAGCACACAAATATCTGTATATATGATAGTTACATCCAAATAAACACTTTGATAAAATCGATTATTTTAATCTGGCACATTTCTTTCAATGCCCTCCGCGTTAAACACAAAACTGGAAACAAATGAAAAATATATTTATACTAGCTATAGGCTTATTTATAGCCACAGCAGCAAGCGCACAGGACCATGGAATTAAATTCGGTATCGCAGGGGGACTAAATGTTTCGGATGTGATAGAAGGTAGACGTGGAGATTATGGTAGTACCACCGATACCAAAGCAGGCTTCAACGCAGGGATTACCCTGGAAATACCTATTTTTCCTGCTATAGCTTTTGCTCCGGAGGCTTTATATTCTCAAAAAGGATACAGTCTGCGTTATGATAGTGATGCCGGGTATTCTGCGGGCAAGTTTACACAAACCACTAATTTTATTGACATCCCGCTTTTATTTAGTTTTAGAGTAGGCCCTGCATTTAATATCCTCGTTGGTCCGCAGGTTTCTTTCCTGGTATCTACTAAAAACAAATTTAATGATGGATTTGGAACAACAGAAGAAGAAACCATCAACAATAACTCAGACAATTATGATAAAACGATGATTGGTGGTGTAGTTGGCTTTAGATATGACATCACACCATCAGTGGATATCCATGCCCGTTATGCGATAGATTTCCGTCAGAACGATGGATATGACAACTATTATACCCCGCAATACAGAAATCAAGTAGTGTCTGTTGGACTTGGCGTTAAATTCTTATAGGAAATATTCCATACCTATGGAAAATAAACCCCGTCTTCTTTTAGTAGAAGCGGGGTTTTCTTTTATACAGTGATGGAGGAATTAGGTTAAAACTCTACGTGCATCCTTAGCGCAAAAGCATTGACCGGTCCGCGGTCTTTGTTATAAGCAGGATTTACGATAAACTGGTAATCCGGAGAAAGAAAAACCTTTTTCTGATAAACATTTACTTTATAATATACCTCTGCTATCATTTCATGACCGTAGTTCAATTTACCATCTCCGATGATAAAACCATAACCACCATCTGCCAGGTAATCACGATGATCTTTAGAAATGCCGTTGCCAACAAAGGCTAACCCTATTTCTGCATCTTTTTGGTTCCAGCTTTTTCCATTGAGTACAGCGCCAAAACTTATAGACTGATCTATCTCTGTAAATGCCCAGGTTTCTGTTTTACCATCATTATAACTTGTTTTGGCAAATACACCCAGGTTATTGTTTATACTTTGTTCCAGGTTAACCCCAAAACCGTATTTGTTTCTTCCGTAAGCACGGGTTTCTGTTACATCAGGGGCAATAGGATTTTGTGCAATGGCTAAGGCATAATTCCCCATTTTTGCCGCATTGTCATAGCCTAATACGCGAATAGTTCCTTTTTGATCAGATATTTGATATCTTTTTTCATATTCAAGGGTAAATGCATGTGCCTTTCCAAGTTTACCATCCCAGATTGCCCCGTTGGCACTGGTGGTTACCATCGTGGTAGCTAAACGCAATGACCAGTCAGGCTGTCCCAGTTCAAATACTGCACCGATCACGTAACCCCTGGTATTTGCCGGATAATCCCAGGCACCATTAGCCATTAATGACCAGTTTAGAAATTGCGTTCTTGCATCATGACTATAAGCATTGTTATCAAAGAAGTCACTTAGTCCAAATTTACCTGCTGTAATAGAGAAATATCTCTTTTTGCGGTAACCGGCAAGCTGATTCTGATCATCTGCCAGTGTATCTACTTCTTTTCCCCAGCCAAAGGTTTGCACCAGGTAAGCTCTGGCGATATAAATTGCAGGTGAAGGTGAACCTACCCTGAATGTCTCTCCATTACTGAATCCTGCTAATCCTAAAGTCTGACTAAAGCCTTTCCCACCTGACATTTCTGGATTAAAGTAGGCCTCAGCACCTTTCCATAAACGGGCACCGCCAAATAAGGTAGTGGTTAATGAGGTGGCTGTCTCTCCTTTATTGGAAAGACTATTGTCTCCAGAATAATCAGCCTGGAATCCAGGTTTAGTCTGCGTAATGATAGTTTGCTGGAAGTGCAGGTTAAATCTTTTCTTGATTAAACTATCTAAAGTCTGCGCATAACCCTGGCTTAATACCATGGTCGCTATAGCTAAAAGTACAATTTTCTTCATATCGGCGGATCTGTTCAATTGCGGACAAAGATAGGACAATACCAGAAATAGACATTAAAACGACATTAAAAAAAAGGCGATCTTATGAATACATAAAAATGGTCATGCTTCTGGGCCCATGGGCACCCAATACCAGGGATTGTTCAATATCGGCAGTTTTAGATGGGCCAGCTATAAAAGTACTGAATCCATAATCATCGATACCAATCTTTTGATAGGCCGCATGCATATCAGGAACCAGTGTAGCAATTTCAACCAGCATAATGATATGCTGTGTAATAAAAGGCAGTGCCCTAACACCCATCCGGTCTTCCGTAAGCCATAATGCAGAGTTTTCTGCCACCGCCAGGCGGGGCTTAAATATGGCAACATCTACATCTTCGTAGGAGTGCGGGTTTTCGCTGAGCACAAAAGCGGGAATGGCTGATGAGGCCACTTCTGCAACGTTGCTCACGATACGTTTTGCCTCTGGAAAATCTGCGGCGATGATCGCCTGGATCTCTTCCATAGCGTTTACCTGGTACACTTTACTCCCAATACCTTCTGCCATTGACCTGAATTTTTCGACCAGGTCATAATTTTCATCCCGCTTAAAAGACAGGTCTGCAGGAAGGGCCACGATTTCTGGCTGATTCTGCTGTAGCGCTGCCAATATTTTATCTCTGCTCATCCCTATTATTTATGATTCACGTTCTTTTTGTACCACTCACCAAAAGATTCTGCCGGAGCTTCGGGCATATCCCTTTGTTTAAACCAGGGATTGAAGTGGTTATTTACTGCAAATGGAATATGTTTTAAAACCCAGCGACCTGCTTTTCCGGCAGTACGGTATACTATAGGAGAAGAGAGTGTAAAAGTCATCATCTGCATGCCCACTTTTTTACTGGTATCTGCATACCCCTCTTTAACGATTACCTGTCTCCATTTATAGAGCTGCTGGTGAATATCGATCTTAACAGGACAGACATTAGAGCAGGAGCCACAAAGTGTAGAGGCAAAAGGCAGGTCTGCATATTTTTTCATATCCAGGTTAGGTGCAAGAATTGCTCCTATAGGGCCTGAAATAGCATTATGGTAACTATGTCCGCCACTTCTTCTATATACAGGACAAGTATTCATACAGGCACCGCAGCGGATACATTTTAAAGAAGCCCTAAAATCTTCCCGCCCCATTTGAACGGTCCGTCCATTGTCTACAATGACAACGTGCATCTCCTGTCCGGCTCTCGGCTTTTTAAAGTGGCTGGAATAGGTTGTGATCGGCTGCCCGGTAGCACTTCTGGTAAGCAGGCGTAAGAATACCCCCAGATGTTTACGCTGTGGAATGATCTTTTCTATGCCCATACTGGCAATATGTACATCCGCCAGATGCGCGCCCATATCCGCATTCCCTTCATTGGTACAGACCACAAACTCACCTGTTTCAGCAATAGCGAAGTTTACCCCTGTCAGTGCAGCTTTGCGGGTAAGGAAAGTTTCCCGAAGATGCTGTCTCGCCGTTTCCGTTAAGATCTGCGGATCTGAAGTTCCGGCAGGCACACCAAGATGTATGTGGAACAGATCTCCTATTTCTTCTTTTTTCTTATGGATACAAGGTAGAACGATATGGCTTGGCGGTTCTTTTGCCAGCTGTACGATACGTTCTCCAAGATCGGAGTCTATGACATCCAGCCCCTGTTTTTCCAGGTATTCATTTAAATGGCATTCCTCTGTCAGCATGGATTTACTTTTCACCATCTGCTGAATGCCATGTACCTGCAGTATACCATGTACAATTTGGTTATGTTCTTCGGCATCTGCTGCCCAGTGGACAATAATTCCATTGGCCTTTGCATTTTTTTCAAATTGCACCAGGTAGTTAGACAGATCGGAAAGGACATTATTTTTGATCTGCGAAGCTGTTTCTCTTAACAGTTCCCACTCGGGGATGCTATGGGCTGATTTATCTCTCTTTTGCCTGATCCACCACAGGGTTTCATCGTGCCAGTCTACACGTTCTTCATCCTTATTGAATATTTCTGCTAATTCAGGATGTGTTTTTGTTGTTTCGCTCATCTCCTGTAATTATTCTGCATTTAATATTTCTGCAATATGCATCACTTTCACCTGGCTGTGTTCTCTTTTTAAGATCCCTTCCATATGCATTAAACAAGACATATCTGCTCCGATGATATATTCAGCACCATGCGCCAGATGATCTTTAACACGATCTTTACCCATTTTTACAGATACAGCCTCTTCTACCACGCAGAAAGTACCGCCAAAACCGCAGCATTCATCTTCTCTGCTCAAAGCGATCAGCTCCAATCCTTCTACCTGTGATAATAGCTGTTCTGGTTTAGAAAAATAGGGAGCAACCAGTTCACTCATTTGTGAAAGGAACAGCCCTCTCTGACCATGGCAGCTTTGATGGAGACCAACTTTATGCGGGAATTTTGCTTTGAGATCCTTTACTTTTAAGATGTCTACCAGAAATTCTACCAGCTCATATATTTTAGTCCTTACACTGGTTGCTTCAGCTTCTGCATTTTCTACATGCAGATGGTCTTTGATATGGAGCACGCAGCTTCCTGAGGGTGACACAATGTAATCGAACTCCGCAAAATTATCTACGAATAAACGGTTACAATCATTCGTGAGGTGCTCAAAACCAGAATTCGCCATAGGCTGTCCGCAGCAGGTTTGCCCGGTAGGATAAGTAACATCTACACCGAGCTTTTTAAGCAGCTGGTAAGTAGCAATACCCGCATTGGGATAAAACTGGTCTACATAACAGGGAATGAACAATCCTACTCTCATCATATGGCTAGATCATTATTAGAGGCATAATACTTCAGTTCAATTATATCATTTGGCATCGGCCTGGTATTCCAGCATTTATGTATCGCCAGCGCAGTACCGATAGCGGTAGCTTGTGCCATGGAGGCTGCAAAGACTTCCATCTCCGGAAATAACATCGCTAGCAGGTTCATATAAACTGCATTTTTACTAAAGCCTCCATCCACAAAAATACGTTTAACCTTACTATCTCCTATCACTAATTTTGAGGAGGCCATTTGCTGACGGGCAATATCCAAAATAAACTGGTGATAAGCCACTTTATCTGATGAAAAAGAAGATAGATCGCGTTTTACAAAGGCAGACTCTTTACTGCTGACCGGTGCAGGTTCATTCCTGCTTTCCATGTCTCTGAGCAGGTCATAAATAATTCCGGAATCATATTTCATGGTCCTGTAGCGCCCAACATTTTGATTAAAATGTGTGGCAATACGTTTTACCTGCTGCTCATGCTCATACCCGGCAAAGATCCGTGAAGCTTTAACCGGCAGCCCCTTGTATTGAAGGTAAGACAGGCAGTCCTGTTCCAGTTCTTCAATCTTTAATGGAGAAGTATTAAATGGATTCAGTGTAATACACCAGGTACCTGTGGAGATCAGCATAAAAGGCTCATGAAAGTTGATCAGATAAGGGATCAGGGCTGCAGAGCTATCATGCAGCCCTACGCCTACCTTATATTGATTTCCAGGAAATTCCGAAGGGAAAACCGCATCGGCATCAGCAATTGGTGCGAGTTTTTGATCCAATCCTTCTTTCTTTACCCAATCATGGTAATCATTCTTTGTAAAATCCCATAGCTGCGTATGGCAGCCCAGGCTGGTGAGATCAGAATATTCTGTTCCTGAAACCAGATAGCTGAGATACTGCGGAAGGTGCAGTGCATATTTGATCTGTTTATACAGTGCAGGCTTTTCCTTTTTAATGCGGTACAGCTGCATTCCTGAATTGAGGCTGTCTAAAACAGGAGAGGCCGTTGCTGCTGATACTGCATCTTCCCCTCCATATTTGGCATAGAATTCTGTTTTAAGGTCTTCAGGATAGGCCTTAAGGTAATTGTATAAGGGTGCAAGAGGTTTCCCATACTCGTCAATATAGACAAAGCTGGCTCCGTAAGTGGAGAAATTAATTGCCTTAATATCAAACTCCTTGCGCTTTAATACTTCGCGCAGGGAATCAAAAATAGATAACCTTAGGCTCTCCAGATTTTCACAGGGATCTCCATCCTCATCATAGGTTTCTATAAAGCGGGCAGACCGTTCAAAAACGATCTTATAATTCTCGTCGAACAGAAAAATCTTTTTATTTGTTTTCCCGACATCGAAAATTACAATTACTGGAAGCGCAGCCATTATAATCCTGTAGCTACGGTTTTCATTCCCCTATCGGCGATCAGTTTTTCCCTGATCTTCAATTCGCGGTACAATTCTACGGGTTGTGCAGCACCACCACTTCTTAAGCGGGCTTCCTGAACGATTGCTCTTACATCTGTGCGGAAAGCATCCTGTAATATTTCCTGACAGCGCACTACATCATTCTCCTGCTGTGCAATAGCCAATGCTTTACGGTCTACCATTAACGCCTGTGTATAAGATAGCATGATCGCTTCTACTGATTGGAGCAGATCTTCCAGCGGGTCTTTCACATTGTGTGAAGCATCGATCATCCAGCCTAATCCTGTAGCATGGTCCATACCTTTGGCGTCCATACCTTCTACCAGTTCATTGAAGATCAGGAAGAGCTGATAAGGTTTCATACTTCCGGCCGTTAGATCATCGTCCCCATATTTGGAATCATTGAAGTGAAAACCGCCCAGTTTACCTTCCATTAATAACAGGGAAACGATCTGTTCAATATTTGCATTGGGCAGGTGATGTCCCAGATCTACCAGTGTAAAAGCTTTTGGCCCCAATTTACTACTGTATAATAATGATTGTCCCCAGTCGCCCACCGTAGTAGAATAGAAGTTAGGCTCAAAAGCTTTATACTCTACAAAAACTTTCCAGTGATCAGGTAATGCCGCATAGATCTCCTCCAAACTTTCTAATGTATTTTGAAAGGCCTTTCTAAAGTTGAGCTGACCAGGAAAACAGGAACCATCAGCCAGCCATACAGTGAGTGCATCTGATCCTAAAGCTACTCCCTGGCGGATCACTTCAATGTTATGTGCTATCGCTTGTTTACGTACCGCTTTGTCTACATGCTGCAGTGAACCGAATTTATAACTCAGTGGCTGATTGGCCTGATCCTGAAAAGTATTCGAGTTCATGGCATCAAAACGAAGGCCATGGCGTGCTGCTAAAGACTTAATCGCGTCATAATCTGTGGGTATATCCCATGGAATATGGAGTGAAATGGCACCACTGGATTGGTTTAATTGATGTAAAACACCTATATCTTCGATTTTTTCTTCCAGACTGCGGGGTTCTCCACCACCAGAAAATCTTCCAAAGCGTGTACCACCTGTACCCAATGCCCAGCTAGGGATTGCAATTTGAAATTTGATCAATTTACTGATCACTTCTTCGATATGGTCATTGTCTGATGCTGCAAAGCTGAACCTGCGCTGGTGAACATTGGCTAACTTTTCATTGTGTGCATCTATCTGATATTTTTCTATTTCCATTGTCGTTGTTTTTTAATTGTTATTATCTTACAAATGCCATGGCAACCCCGCCATCAACATTTAATACATTACCTGTAGATTTATTTAATAAGCCGCCAACAAATACAAAACATGCATTGGCAATATCTTCTGGCAGGATGATCTGGTTTAATAAGGTACGTTTTGCATAAAATGCAGGTAACTCTTCTACTTTTATACCATAGGCCTTTGCACGCCCGGCTGCCCAATCACCTTCCCAGATCTTACTGTCTGAAATCACGGCATCTGGATTTACTACGTTCACCCTAATTTTATCGCCACCCAGTTCAGCGGCATTTAACCTGCTTAAATGTAATTGTGCAGCTTTAGCAGAGCCATAACCCGCATTATTTGGCCCTGAAACCAATGCATTCTTACTTACAATGTTCAGCACATCACCACCAATCGCTTGTTTACGCATGACTGCAACTGCTGCCTGTGTTACTTTGAACTGACCTTTTACCAATACGTCATACAACAGGTCCCAATCTTTATCGGTATGTTCTTCAATTGGTTTAGAGATGGACAGACCTGCACAGTTCACCACAATATCTACTCCCCCAAAGGCTAAAGCAGCATGATCAAATGCGTTGATAATGTCTTCTCCATTGGTTACATCAAGAATAGCAGTAGTATAAGCATCTTTACCATATTGTGCTTTAAACTCATGATCGGCTTTATCTAAACGGCCGGCATCATTGTCATTGATGATGACAACTGCCCCTTCATCAACAAATTTCTTTGCAATGGCTTTACCTATACCACCGGCACTACCTGTCACTAAAGCTATTTTACCAGAAAGCGCTTTAGGTTTTGGCATTCTTTGTAGTTTAGCTTCTTCCAGCAACCAGTATTCAATATTGAAGGCTTCCTGACGGGGCAGTGAAGTATATTCAGAGATCGCCTCGGCACCTTTCATTACATTGATGGCGTTGGTATAGAATTCTGCTGCTACACGGGTAGTCTGTTTATCTTTTGAAAAAGAGAAGAGACCTATTCCGGGATAAAGGATGATCACCGGGTTGGCATCGCGTATGGCAGGGCTATTTGGATGTTTACAGGTTTCATAATAATCTGCATACATTTTACGGTAAGCTACAAAAGCAGGTTCCAGCTTTTCTTTGATCTTTGCAGGATCGGAGAGGTCTTCATCAGGGCTTAAATCCAGTACCAGCGGACTGATCTTGGTACGAAGGAAGTGATCGGGACAACTGGTACCCAATGGCGCCAGGCGGTTGAGGTCATTAGAGTTTATAAATTCCAGCACCCTTGAGTCATCGGTAAAATGACCAACCATATGTTTTTCACTGGAACAGAAACCCCGAAGAATTGGGGCCAGAGCTGCTGCCTGCTCTTCTCTTGCTGTTTTTTCGGGACTGCTTAGTTTTTGTCCGCCGAAAACAGGACCTTTTTTCCCATAGTTCTCTTCCAGGTAAGCAGCACAGATCTCAATTACTTCCAGCGTATTGATATAACTCTCATAGGCGGTATCGCCCCAGGTAAATAGTCCATGAGAACCAAGCATGATCCCCCGGATTCCCGGATTTTCATCCAGGCATTGTTTAAGCTTCAGGCCAAGGTCGAAACCTGGTTTCTGCCAGCCTACCCACCCAATAGTTCCTTTGAACAGGTCTTTTGTAATTTGCTGACCATCTTTGGCAGCAGCAATAGCGATTGCTGCATCGGGATGTAAATGGTCAATATGTTTAAAAGGCAGGAATCCATGTAAAGGCGTGTCAATAGACGGCGCTTTAGAATTAAGGTCATAAATGCAGTGGTTAAATAGTTCAACCATTTCATCTTCCTGTTCTATGCCTTTATAGATATTTTTCAAACTCCTTAAGCGGTCTACATATAGTGCTGCTAAGCCATTACGCTTTAAAGTACCAATATCACCTCCGGAACCTTTGATCCACATGACTTCTGCAATTTTACCTGTCAGCGGATCAACAGCCTCAGCCTTACAGGAAGTATTTCCACCTCCGTAGTTGGTAAGACGCAAGTCTGCGCCCAGTAGATTTGAACGGTAAAGTAATAATGCTACTTCATCTCCTTCAAGTTTAGCAGCTTCAGAATCATCCCATAAATAACTTACGTGCTTAAAACGGTCTCTTTGCTCAGACATATGATTTGATGTTTTTAAAATGTTACTATTTAATTGAGTTTCCATATCCAACAATGATGATTGATAGAATTATAAATAAAATACCCACCAGTACGGTGCGGAATGTTTTTTTGCTGACTGCCCTCCATTCTTTTAAAACCAGTCCCCAAATATTGGCTACTAAAATGATAAAAGCCATGTGAAGGATCCATGAGCTGGCACCATTGCCAAGCCGGCTTTCTCCCATGCCATAAAAAAAGAACTGCAGGAACCAGGTTGTTCCAGCCAGGGCAGAAAAAATATAGTTAGCCAACAAGGGCACCTTTTTATTGGTATAATCACCAAAGGTTTTGTTTCGTGTGTTTAAAACCATGCACCAGAAAAGATTAGTAGTGAGTCCGCCCCACAGGATGATCACATAGGTT
>Ga0233344_1000128_pt1 | contig 14647 bp, 14 predicted proteins | sample GEONDECOMP281_FD_180697 | JGI IMG/M metagenome (GOLD analysis project Ga0233344, IMG submission 180697) | Leaf litter microbial communities from Shasta-Trinity National Forest, California, United States - GEON-DECOMP-281 | ecosystem: Environmental > Terrestrial > Plant litter > Unclassified...
CAAAAAGTAAAAGATGCAAATGCAGAGATCGCGAACGTTACACCATTTCTTTCTGATGTTAGTGTGATACTGAAAAAAATGGGAAAAGACGATCCCACACTGGATGATTTCAAGAATTTTAAGCCTTCAAATGAGTCGGAGGCCAGGGCTCAAAATTTTATGCTTACCGTTCTTCAGGGTAATCAGCATGCTAAAGCTTATTTGGCTTATACGAGGCAGCATTTAGAAAAACAGCAGCATGATATGCAGTATAATCTGAATATTAATTATGATTCCCGTGCAAAATATCCGAATGAATTTTTACCGGAAAAAAAGTGGTTTTATGGTAATGCAGATATATATGGTCCGGTAGCACCGGCACATGGTACACATGTGGCAGGAATTATTGCTGCTTTGCGTAATAATGGTTTAGGTATCAATGGTGTAGCGGATCATGTACAGATTATGCCCATAAGAGCAGTTACAGAAGGCGACTTAAGGGGGATAGATGAAGCGGGGGCTATCCGTTATGCGGTTGACAATGGCGCTAAAGTGATCAATATGAGCTTTGGCTCCTGTATTGCGCAGGACCGTCAGTTTGCTGAGGACGCGATAAAATATGCCTTGTCTAAAGATGTATTGTTTATACAAGCATCAGGCAACAGTCACCACAATGAAGATGTAGACAGGAGCGACGTAAACAAACTGATCAAATCTGATCCTCATATTGCAGCGATGTTTATTGTTGTCGGGGCTTCTGGCTTTATAGACAATAATGAGCTGGCGGCTCCATTTTCAAATTATGGTAAACAGACCATAGATGTTTTTGCTCCAGGCATGGATATAAAATCTACTATTCCTGGAAATCATTATGAGGCACATGATGGAACGAGCATGGCTACGCCGGTAGTTTCCGGCCTGGCAGCTGTAATCAGGGAATACTATCCAAAATTAACTGCCAGGCAGGTGAAAGAGATTATTATGAAATCTGTGGTGAAGAGAGATTCTCTAAAAGATCTGTGTATTAGCGGAGGTGTAGTCAATGCTTATGAGGCGTTAAAACTAGCTGCTAAATATTAGCCAGGATCACTTTAGACATTATGAATTTTCAGTATAGTTAGGTAAATTTTCTATTTCTTCTAAGGTAAGCCCCGTGACCCTTATAATCTGATCAAGAGGAATACCTTCTTTTTTTAATTTATAGGCAGTGCTATTTTTCTCTTCTATCCTGGCTTGCTCCGCGGCTTGCTCTGCAGCAAAATTGATAGTGTTCTCATAATCCCATTCGTTTTTTAAATTTGATTCATACATCATACGTTCTTGGTTTGTTAGGTTGCTAATTTCAGCCAGTTTGAAAATTTGTTGAAAAACGGGTTTATTTAAAAAATCAGGAATATTATCTAATTGATGCATATTTTTTAATAAATAAATCCATTTGTCTAATTCTGATGTAATTTCTATTTCAGGTTTAGTAAAGTTAGGCAATTCTAAAAACTTAAACCCTAATTTATTGTGAAAAATATTTCCTGTTTCAGTGTTGATAATGCTATAATCGTTTACATATTTCGTTTTAGTGCCGTCTTTGAAACAGAAATCCAGAAATCCAATTAAATATACTCCTTTAAGTTTTTCATTCCAATTTGATTTACCTCCTCGTGATACTTGCTGGTTAATGATTCGTGAAACATAATATATACATCTGTCACGGAAGTATTTTTGTTCCTTACGTTGCATCTCTAATATAAAATATTCGCCATCCTGAGTGGTACACATTAAATCGAAATTGACTTTCTTTGAATTTTTGTCATCACCTGAATATTCTGTCGGACAGTAATTTATATTAACTATTTCTTTCTGACCTTCAAATAGTGCGCTTAGAAACTCAATTAATATTTCTTTGTTTGTTTCTGTTCCAAATAAATGCTTAAATGAAAAATCATGAAAGGGATCAATATAACGGCCAATTTTTTCTACTGTTTTCAATTCCATATTTCAAATATACTAATTCCTATTCATTAATCGAATTAAAATATTTTAAAAATTAAAAATATTAATTTATATGATTATTTGTTCTTTCGTTAAATAGTGCTTTTTTTTAGAAAACTCTTTAAAATTCATTAGCATCAACCTTAGCGAAGATTACGATAAGACACATCACGTCATTGATAAATAATACCTCATTTTCTCTTTTTTCCATTTAATTGTGAATATTTGAAAACATGAATTTTGAAAATACATTGGCATTTGCTAAACAAATGGATGCACAGGATCCATTACATCATCTCAGACAAGAATTCCTTTTCCCTCAAAAGAACGGGAAACCTTTTATATACTTATGTGGTAACTCTCTTGGTCTGCAGCCAAAAACAGCAAGGGCAGTATTGGGCGAACAATTGGATAACTGGCAAAACTTAGCGGTAGAAGGCTGGTTTGAAGGAGATACCCCATGGATGTATTACCATAAAGAATTGAAGAAGCTCATGGCGCCTATAGTAGGTGCAAAACCTGCAGAAGTTTGTCCGATGAATACACTAACGGTAAATCTTCATTTGCTGCTGGTTAGTTTTTATCAGCCCAATCAAAAAAGATTTAAGATCATTATGGAGGCTGGTGCTTTTCCGTCCGATCAATACGCGATAGAGAGCCAGGTAAGGTTTCATGGCTATGATCCTGAAACTGCTATTATAGAAATAAGTCCCCGACCAGGGGAATATACTTTAAGAACCGAAGATATTACTAACCGCATCTCAGAAAATGAAGATGAACTGGCATTGGTATTATTTGGAGGGATCAACTACTTTAGCGGTCAGTGGTTTGATATGGAAGCGATTACCAAAGCAGGTCATGCTGCCGGAGCGATTGTGGGCTTCGACCTGGCACATGCCGCCGGAAACGTTCCTTTACAGTTGCACGACTGGAATATCGACTTCGCCTGCTGGTGTTCTTATAAATACCAGAACGGTGGTCCGGGAGGAATCAGCGGGATCTTTGTGCATGAAAAACACTTTAGCGACCAAACCTTAAAGCGTTTCGCCGGCTGGTGGGGCTATAAAGAATCGATCCGTTTTAAAATGGAGAAAGGATTTATCCCGGAACAGGGAGCAGACGGATGGCAGATCAGCTGTGCACAGGTAATGCCAATGGCTTTATACCATGCTTCTTTAAAATTATTTGAAGCAGCAGGTTATATGGAGCCTTTGCGTAAAAAAAGTATCAGTCTAACGGCTTACCTGATCTATATCATTGGAGAAGTGAACAAAGTAGTAGGCTATGAGCAATTCAACGTGATCACACCAGCGGAGGAAGAAGACCGGGGGGCACAGGTTTCCATCATTGCGGAAGGAAATGCCAAAGGGATCTTCAAAGAATTGATAGAAAACAATGTTTTGGGCGACTGGCGGGAACCAAACGTGATCCGTTTAAGTGCTGTTCCATTATATAACTCCTTCGAAGATGTATACCGAACCGGTGAGTTGCTGTTAAAAATCAGTCAGGCCATTTAAAACATGGTTAAAATAGCCTGGCATCCTTTATATGCGCATCCGCTGCCGGAGGGACATCGTTTCCCTATGCTGAAATATGAGCTGATCCCTGCGCAATTGCTGCATGAAGGAGTGATCACAGCTGCCAACTTATTTGAACCGGGAATCTTAAAAGAAGAGCTGGTCTTGTTATCCCACGATCAGGCCTACTGGGAATCTCTAAGGGATTTTACCTTGCCGGAACGTGAACAGCGTAGAATTGGTTTCCCTTTAAATGCACAACTACTGGAACGGGAACTTCGCATCGCACAGGGAACCATAGATGGTGCTCTCTTTGCAAAAGACCAAGGCATCGCTTTTAATGTTGCCGGAGGTACCCATCATGCGGGTTCCAATTGGGGTGAAGGATTCTGTTTGCTCAACGATCAGGCGATTGCTGCTAATTATTTGATAACGAATAAAATATACGAACGTATCTTAATCATAGATTTAGATGTACACCAGGGAAATGGAACAGCAGAAATCCTGCAAAATGAACCTAGGGTATTTACTTTTTCTATGCATGGAGAAAAGAACTTTCCTTTCCGCAAGGAGGTGTCTGACCTTGATATCGGTCTGGATTTCGGTCTGGAAGATAACGCTTACCTGGATATTTTAGAGGAAACATTACCTCAGTTGTATGATCGTTTTCAGCCGCAATTTGTCTTTTACTTATCCGGTGTAGACGTATTGTCAAGTGATAAACTAGGCAAACTGGCCTTGACTAAAGCCGGTTGCAGGGAGCGCGACCGGATCGTTTTCCAGTTTTGTAAGGACCATGCCTTGCCAGTACAGGTCAGTATGGGCGGGGGGTACTCCCCGGAGATCAGGGACATCGTAGATGCGCATTGTAATACCTTTAAAGTGGGGATCGACCTGTTGGGCGACTAGTTATACACATCTGTTCCGTATCCAGATAATTATGATGAGATTTATCGTCCTGGATTTAAAACCTATTGAATGAAGATTGTAATTGCAGAAAAACCATCCGTTGCACGTGAGCTGGCTAAAGTATTTGGCGCAACGGGAAAGAAAGACGGATACATTGAAGGGAAGGGTTATTCCTTTACCTGGGCATTCGGGCATCTCCTGCAACTCGCTCCCCCTCAGGAATATGGTTATATCGGATGGCGTCGTCAGCATTTACCCATGCTGCCACCAAAGTTTAAACTGGCGATCCGAAAAATTAAAACCAAGGACGGATTAATAGAAGATCCGGGGGTAAGAAAACAACTGGATATCATCAAAAAACTGTTCGACGAATCGACAGAAATTATTGTCGCGACAGATGCCGGGCGCGAAGGTGAGCTCATTTTCCGCTATATCTATTACTTTTTAAAGTGCAAAAAACCATTTAAACGATTGTGGATCTCTTCGCAAACTGACGAAGCGATCAAAGAAGGATTCAGGAACCTGAAACCCGGAACAGATTACGATACGCTGTTCAACTCTGCCCATTGCAGGTCGGAGTCGGATTGGCTGGTCGGCATGAACGCTACGCAGGCTTTGAGTATTTCTGCAGGGGCACGGTCAGTGCTTTCTTTGGGCAGGGTGCAAACGCCAACCTTGGCGATGATCTGTTCCCGCTACCTGGAGATGAAAAACTTTGTTCCTCAAACCTTTTACCAGCTGGGCATTCAGCTGGATAAAGACGGGCAGCTGTTTAAAGCGGTATCTGTGGCCAATTTTAACGTCAAAGAAGAAGCACAGGCTTTATTTGATAAAATAGAAGATGTACCCTCCGGTTTTCCTTTGGGAGGAAAGATCCTGGATGTAGAGGCAAAACCAAGGAAAGAACCACCTCCATTGTTGCATGATCTGAGTAGTTTACAGCAGGAAGCGAACAAAAAGAAGGGATATACGGCCGACCAGACCTTAAACCTTTTACAGAACTTATATGAGACCAAACTGGTTTCTTATCCCCGTACAGGAAGCCGGTATATTGGCGATGATGTATATGCAGGTGTGCCGCAATTGATTGGCCAGCTGACGAAACATCCTGATTTTGGTAAATCAGCGGAGCTACTGCTGACCATCCCTTTAAATAAAAGAAGTGTGAATGGGAAAAAGGTGACGGATCACCACGCGATCTTACCCACAGGTATAGAACCGCAGGGTTTAAGTTCCGACCGCCAGGCAGTTTATGACATGGTTGTAGGCAGGATGCTGGAAGCTTTCCATCAGGAATGCGTAAAGGAAGTTACCAAGATCACCATTGAATCGGGTTCGATATTTATTGCGAACGGTACCGTGATTCGCTCTGCCGGATGGCGTTCCGTATTAAATGATAAGGACGAGGAGAAAAAAGATGAAGACAACCCTTCCTTGCCGAAAGTGAAAAAAGGGGAGTTATTGCCTATTGTGGAGAAGGTTTTTCTTGAGAAACAGACCAAGCCTAAACCTTTATATAACGAAGCATCTTTGTTAAAAGCACTGGAAACTTCAGGTAAAGAGATTGAAGATGAAGAACTGCGTTATGCAATGAAAGATAGTGGCTTAGGTACACCAGCAACAAGGGCTTCTATCATTGAAACACTGATCACCCGGGAATACATATTAAGGGAAAAGAGGAACCTGGTGCCTACGCACAAAGGACTGGCCGTATATGATGTGGTGAAAGATCAGAAGATCGCACAGGCCGAGTTAACCGGTTCATGGGAGAAGCGACTGGAAGAGATTCGTTCCGGTGCTTCGGTGAAAGATTTTAAAGCAGAGATCTCTGAGTATACCCGCACCATCACCAATGAGTTATTGGCTGCAGGAGCAGGGCTGGCAGAGAAGCTGGTTCCAAAAAAAGAGGATACGGTAGTGGTTTAAAATGCTTGTTAATGATGTGGTGCCATTTATGTTTGTAAATGCAGCAGATGCTAAAGCAGCTCAATTATTCACCATGATACATGAACTAGCCCATGTTTGGCTAGGAAAAAGCGCAGGGTTTGATCATCATAATTTACTGCCTGCAAACGATCCAATAGAAAAATTGTGTGATCAGGTTGCAGCAGAGTTTTTAGTTCCTGAAGTGTCTTTTTCTAACATTTGGAATATCAGTCCTAAAATAAGTAGCGTTGCAAAATATTTTAAAGTTAGTCCAATTGTTATAGCAAGGCGTGCATTGGATTTACGTAAAATATCTAAGAATGAATTTTTTCGATTTTATGATGAATACATGTCTGGTATTCGTTATAAAAAAGATAATCATGGTAGTGGAGGTGACTTTTATGCTACAGTAAGAAAAAGAATCGGTGTGAGTTTTGCCAATTATGTTAACCAGGCAGTAAAAGAAAATAAGCTGATGTACCGGGATGCTTATAAGATTACCGGGCTAAGAGGAGATACCTATCAGAATTTTGTTAACCAGGATCTTTTTTAATATGGTGATGACGCCTCTGGTTTTAGACAGTAACTTTTTTATTCAGGCGCATCGGGTTAAAATTCCTGACGCAGCGGTACCTTTTGGTATTAAATGCGTGAATACAATCGAAATGTTCAGAATTCTTGCTGAGCAATTTTAGCATTCCACAAATAAGTATTAACTCTGTGTGATGATATCATTAATATTTCTATAACTGATATTAACTATCGTTATTTTTTGTATTTTGTATGTTCAATTGAATTGTTGATCCTTGGCTCGGGGGGTATTACTAAGACAATGATCGATTGAAAATAACCAAATATCAACCCTTGAACCCTCATTTATGCAACCCTACAAACATTATTCTTTTGATTTATGGCTCACGCTGATCAGGTCTAATCCCCAATTTAAGAGGGAAAGAGCAAAGATCTTTTATGCCCGTTACAATTCACTAAATAAATCTTTGGAAGAAATTGAAACAATCTTCGGTCAGGTTGATCTAATGGTCAATCGTATCAATGAGCAAACGGGCAAAAATATAGATGCTGATGAAATGTACCTGATGGTGATCAGCATGATCAATAATTTTGACCTGAACTATATGAATATTGAGGTGGAGACATTATATCTGGAAATGGAAAGCTTGTTGTTTAATTATATGCCACAGATCTATTGCGGCGACACACTAGATACCCTGGCCAGCCTTCGGGAGTCGGGACTGTCGACAGTGAGTCTGTTAAGCAATACAGGTTTTATTCGCGGGATCACACTGAGAAAGGTATTAAAAGAGCTGGAACTCTCTCCATATCTTGATTTTCAGCTGTATTCTGATGAAGAAGGACTATCAAAACCCAATCCGGCCTTTTTCCAATTGATGCTGAAAAGGATCAACAGGCATAAGCATAGGAATTTGCAGCTGCATGAAGTGGTGCATATTGGCGATAACCCAATAGCGGATATGCATGGGGCAAAAAGTTTAGGCATCCACAGTGTGCTGATCAATTCCAATCAGCAGACTATAAACTGTTTACGATGAACTTACCTAAATCATACGCATTACATCAGATCCATCATACTGAGGTATTTGGATTTGATCCCGATAGTTACTCTAAGTTTAAGTTTGGATGCGACTCGGTGGCAAAGAATTTTGGAGAACAGCTGGCCGATGGTTTTATTATAGATTATCTTCTGGATAATATGATCAGCAGCCAGATCGTAGTGATCTCCAGCCCTTATTCTTTTATTCCTACGGCAACTTTTGCCATGAAGAACTATTTTATTCACCAGCTGAACCGCTGGCTGGTAGAAAATGGAGGTTTGGTGGTCCAGGAAGCTAAAGTTCACCGCACGATTACCTATAAAGAAGATTATGGAGCATTGAGTGCCGAAGAAAGAATGAACCTGATCGGTAACGATTCCTTCCATATCGATAAGCAGTTTCTGGAGGGTAAAACCCTGTTATTCCTCGATGATATCAGGATTACCGGAAGCCATGAACGCATGATCCTGAAAATGGTGAACGAGTACGGACTAAAAAACGATATCCATTTACTTTATTTTGCAGAACTAGCCAATAAAGACATTCATCCGAACGTTGAAAATGTACTGAATTATTACCGCGTAAAATCTATATTTGACCTGGAAGAGATTGTTAAAAGCGGTTCTTTTAGTTTTAATACCCGGATCGTTAAATATATATTGAACAGCGACACTAAAAGTTTTTCTATATTTATAAAGAATCAAACAGAAGAGTTTATCAATATGTTGTACAATTTAGCGTTAGGTAATGGATATCATTCCATTGAAGCGTATACCGCTAACCTGAATTTTATTAAAAACCAGATCAATATAAAAAACTATAAATTAATTTAAAAATGGCTATAAACTTGCAAAAGGGGCAGCGTGAAAACTTAGATGCTCCGAAATTTACCATAGGCCTGGGCTGGGACACCAACAGTTCTTCTACAGGTGCTGATTTTGACCTTGATGCTTCTTTGTTCTTATTGGGCGACAATAAAAAACTGATCACTGATGAACATTTTGTATTTTATAATAACCTGATCTCTCCGGATGGAGCAGTAGAACATACTGGTGATAACCTGACCGGTGATGGCGACGGAGATGATGAGCAGGTAAAAGCAGACCTGTCTAAGATCGACGCTAAAGTGGCAGAGATCTGTATCGTGGTAACGATCCATGAGGCAGCGTCGAGAAGACAAAACTTTGGACAGGTGAGAAATTCTTTCATCCGTATCGTAGATGCGGCGACCAATCAGGAGATCCTGAAGTATGAACTGGAAGAAGATTTCTCTATTGAAACGGCGGTAGAATTCGGAAGGATCTACAAACGTGAAGGAAAATGGAAGTTTGAAGCGGTAGGCGTGGGCATGAAGGGCGGCTTGCAGGATTATGTAAATAAATATCAATAAGAATTTTATGGCAATTAATCTTCAAAAAGGACAGCGTATCAATCTCGAAAAGAGCAATGGTACGAAATTGCAAAAGGTATGCGTAGGGATCAACTGGGGAGCGATAGAGAAAAAAGGTTTTCTTGGATTCGGCAGTTCCCTCGTAGCAGTAGACCTGGATGCCAGCTGTGCAATATATGATGAAAATAAATCTTTGCTGGATGTGGTTTATTTTGGTAACCTGGGGTCTAAGGATGGTTCGGTTAACCATAGCGGGGACGACCGTACAGGCGATACCGGCGGTGATGATGGTTTAGACAATGAAATTATCACGGTGGATTTCTCCAGGATTAACCCGCGTGCGGTATATGTGGCCTTTGTGCTTAATAGTTTCCAGGGACAGGATTTCGGTACGATACCTTTTGCTTCAATCCGCATCTATGAAGGATCAGCTACCGTGGTGAATGAAGTATTTGCAACGTATGATATCGCCCATGGTGCTGATTTCGCAGGACATGTGTCTATGGTTTTAGGGGTTTTCTATAAGAAAAACGGAGAATGGAAGTTCAATGCGATCGGAGAGCCTACCAAAGACAAGAAATTGGAACAAACGGTTAATACGGTTACACAAAATTATTTGTAATTTTCCGGCAGCTGACCATTATCTCTTTATTATTCAGCTGCTTTAAACTTTTATTATGGAAACAAACGCTCAGGATCTATCCAATATCACCCCGGTAAAATTAGACAAGGAAGGCAATGCAGATGTCACTGCATTGAATCCGGATGAAGTTAAAAAGTACAACGAGATCAACAGGTCATTGGTTCCTGAAGATGTAAATTCTATCCTGAATTTTGGTGCAGATGCCCAGAACTCTATGGAGAAATACAGTAATGACTTCCTGACTTCGGTACGAACTTATAATAGCGGCGAGGTTGGCGGACTGATCAATGAATTGCTGACGGAACTGAATTATATTGATGTTTCTGAACTGGAACAGAGTGGGATGAGGTCGTTTATCTCCAGGATTCCTTTTCTAAAGAACCTGGTGGTAGATGTGAAAAAGATTTTCCAGAAGTATGATGTAGTGGTGAATAATATTGATAAGATCACCAATAAGATTAAAGCAGGGCGGTTAAATTCTTTGAAGGACAATAGTTCTTTGCAAACGATGTTCGAAAGCAATGTATCATATATCCATCAGATGGAAGAACTGATCATCGCTGGGCAGCTGAAATACACTGAACTTAATGTGAAATTAGCGGAAATGGAAGGTCGCCCGGCCGACTATGAAGATTATGAGATCGCAGATCTGAGAGATTTTACCAGTCGCCTGGACAAGAGACTGGCCGACATGAAGATCGTTCGTTTTATCATGATGCAGTCGCTGGCCCAGATCCGTTTGGTGCAGAACAACAATACTTCCATTGCAGAAAAAGCACAATCGATCATATCGACGACCATTCCTGTTTGGAAAAACCAGCTGACCATCGCTGTTGCCCTGCAGAGACAAAAAGCGAATGTGGACATGCAGAAGAAGATTTCTGACACCACCAACACGATTCTGCAAAAAAATGCAGACATGCTAAAACAAAACAGTATTGATGTAGCCAAAGAGAATGAAAAAACTGTAGTATCTTTGGAGACGCTAAAGAAAACTACGGCCTCATTGATTGAAACACTGGATGAAGTGAAGAAAATACATGAAGAGGGTGAAAAGGGCAGAAGAGTATTGGATACGGAATTGAAAAACCTGGAAACGGAATTAAAGAAAAACGTGACCCAGGTAAAATAGGAATTAAGGTAAAGGATGGATGAACATGCTGCTATACTATTAAAAGAGTCTAATCAAATGATTAGTCGGCTGCAGATCCTGTCTGTATTTTTTCAGGAAGAAGTAGTCTACAAAATATATCTGCGCAGTGAGGTCATCCATCAATTATTTGAAAACAACCCGCAGTTACCTATTGATAGGCTGGAACTTTTCCATATGCAGTTTACTTCCAGTGTGATTGAATTGCTGAAAAAGATCAAAAAAAGCAACGAGAAAAATGTAATGCTGATTGATGATGAGATCCAGCTAAACCAGGAGGTGATCGAAAAGCTGAATGAAACGCTGCAGAACGAGCAGCATTATTTGGCTGGCCGGCAGCATCAGTCGCTGAAGATCAATAATTCCCTGCGGAATCTGTTTGAAGTTTTATCAGAGCACAACACAGATTTTCCTTTTGTAAAGAACATCACGCAGTTTAGTGCCCGTTTTGCAAAGGACTTCTATTATACGATCACACCTGATCAGCTGGCATCTTTTATAGCGTATAACGCTGATACCGTTTATAGCAACAGTGCAGCCACGATTGAGAAAAAATTAATGGGGCTGCTGTGTAAATATGATTTTAAAACCGAATTTCAGTATGGTTTGAAGTCGGGCACAATGGTCATTGAGATTTATAAATTTACAGGGGCAGACCGTTACTTTTTGTTTTTCCCCACCAGGAACCTATTCCTGTTTTGCAGGCCAGAGGAACTCGAAGCCCTTCATTTGGGGGAAACCTCTTCTGAAAAAGCTAAAATGATTCAGGAGCTGGCTTTTAAGAATGATAAGCTGAAAAGTAATGCCGCGGCAGTGAAAACCTATATTCCTGCGGATATCATTAAACTTCTACAGGAGAATTATGATAAGATATCAGATATCAACTTCCTGGATAACCTGAGTAATTTTGATGTGCAGGCCAATATCTTAAAGGCCATGCTGAATACAGATATGCTGTAAGTTAAGTAATATTATTGCTGTTGCACTTGGGCTATTAAGAGCGTATAAAGCTGCTCGCTGATCTTTCCCGCTTTTCCATCACCCACAGGTCTTCCGTCTATTTGTAAGACAGGAAGAATATGTTTGGTGGTACTGGTGATAAATGCCTCTGCAGCATTTTCTAATTCTGCTAAGGTAAAATCGCGCTCAGTGATCTTCAGTCCTGCATTTTCCAGATTTAGGATGTTCTTGCGGATCACGCCACTCAATACATTGCTTTTTGCAGTGATCACTTCCTGATCTTTAGTGACGATGAAAAAATTCGCCCTCGGAATTTCCTTTACTAATCCTTCTGAATGATACAATACATCATCTGCATGGTTTTCTTTGATAAAAGGTTGCAGCCAGATGGCCATAGAATAATCCAGGGTTTTCATGGCAGCCAGCTGACGCTGATAGGGATAGGTAACCAGCTTCATCCCTTCACGATTAAATGATAAAGATATATTCAAAGGACTTTGTGTGATGATCAGGTTTGGATATTCAGCTTGTGTATAACCATCAGGAGAATAACCTCCGGTGAGGATAATCTTTACGCCGGAGGTTGGAATCTGGTTTCTTTCTAAGAGTTCTCTCAAAATCATCTCCAGCTCTACCGGCGTTTGCTTAATTTTCAAATGCATCATCGAGGCAGAATGGTAAAAACGTTCCAGGTGATCCTGCAGGAAGATAGGCCGGCCTCCAAGGGTTTTAAAAAAGTCAAATATGCCATATCCCCGCTGCACAGCCAGATCAGAAACCAATATGGAAGCCGTGGCCTCTGCTACAAATGTATCGTTGATATAAACAAATTTCCGGGCTGTCATGTTGTACTGATTTTATATATTATCGCTGAACTATACAATGTTAATAAAAATCCTGCCAATATAACCTCAATTGTTATCTTAGTAGCCAGTTATCTATTTTTTAAAATTCATCTGATCCTATGTATATTTCTTTGATCCTGATTTTCGCTTTTATTGTACTCGTTTTCGTCGTTTTAAAACTACCTGTTTTTGGACAGCTGCCCAATGGAGAAAGATTGGTAAGAATTCAGCAGGTACCCTTTGTCGCTGAAGGCGTGTTTCAAAACTATTCGCCTACACCCATGCAGCCGGAAGGCGTATCGATGTGGATGATATTGAAAAAAGTGATCAAAGGGAATCCTAATGGAAGACCGCCAAAGGCGCTGCCGCATATTAAACCAGATTTTACTTCTTTAACCGGCACTAAGGTGACCTGGTTTGGACACTCTTCTTACTTGATCCAGGCAGAAACCCTAAAAATATTGGTAGACCCGGTTTTTAGCCGCACGACCTCTCCATTTTCTTTTATTGGCAATAAAAGTTATGATGGAACTGATTTCGTTCATCCGGAAGATTTCCCTGCAGTGGATATCCTGCTGATCACGCATGATCATTATGACCATATGGATTATCAAAGTATATTACGCTTGAAGGGAAAGGTAAAACATTTTGTGACTTCACTGGGAGTGGGCTCACATCTGGAGCGCTGGGGGATACCAAAAGACCAGATTACGGAACTGGCCTGGGGAGAACAGGCAGCTTTATTCGGACTTTCTTTTACGGCTACTCCGGGAAGGCATTTTACCGGCAGACAGTTTAAGCGGAACCATACTTTATGGTCGTCATTTGTCTTACAAACCCCTCAGCATAAATTGTTTTTGGGTGGCGATTCTGGATATGACTCCCATTTTAAGACCATAGGAGCAGAACATGGACCTTTTGATCTGGCCATCCTGGAATGCGGACAATACAATGAGTATTGGCCTTTTATACATATGTTTCCCGAAGAAACGGTTTTGGCTGCAAAAGATCTGCAGGCAAAAGTGCTGCTGCCTGTGCATTGGGCTAAATTCACTTTGTCGGTTCATGATTGGGATGAATCTATCTTAAGGGTAACCAAAAGTGCGGAAGAGCAGGGACAGGCGATTACCACGCCTTTACTAGGGGAAACGATTAGTATTGGTGAACATTACCCGGATAGCAAATGGTGGTTAAATTTGGAACAATCTTTAAAATAAATATATACTTATGAAAACTGATCTGATAGAAATATTTCAAACCGTTAGGGCAGCCTTACAGCCTTACACTACTTTAGGTTTTAACAACAGGACCAATAGTGAAGAAAAATATGATCTGTGGTCGGAGAAAAATTTAGAAGTGGCCGGGGAGAAGCGTACGGAGACCTTTTTTGCCAGTCTGGATATCAAAGATGATGCGGTTTGCTTTAACTTACTGCCTGATCATTTATCGCAGCATGAACGTCCGATGATCCTGAAAGAACTGGATGATATCACCATGAACTTAATTGAAGAGAAGGTTGCCGCAGGTTACAAAATATTTAAAGAGCAGGAGTGGGTATAAATCCTGCAGGCTGGCAGGAAAAGCTGATCATCAAATTAAAGGAACGAGGGATCATCGCATCGCTTTTTTATTCGGGTGATTTTCTCCTGCTGCAGTTTCCTGAAAACGAACAGCTGATCATTCATCTCCTACCGGTACACCATCACTTTGAGCCGGAAGTTTTGCTGGAATTACAGCAGGCGTACCGCTTAAAGGAGGTGCAGCTGAT
>Ga0233344_1000129_pt1 | contig 14623 bp, 15 predicted proteins | sample GEONDECOMP281_FD_180697 | JGI IMG/M metagenome (GOLD analysis project Ga0233344, IMG submission 180697) | Leaf litter microbial communities from Shasta-Trinity National Forest, California, United States - GEON-DECOMP-281 | ecosystem: Environmental > Terrestrial > Plant litter > Unclassified...
CAGAATCATTCTGAAAATGAATCCCGTATTATATATTGTTTAATAATTTAGGTAAGAGATGGCTCCTGTACTTAAAGCATATATTAGGGTAGCTAAAAATGCAATAGAACCAATGGTAATCATCCATTTTCTTGCTGAAGCACTGAAGGGGCTGTAATGTTGTTGTTGAGAGTTCATGACAAAAAGATTAAGTTTCTATAATGAAGTATACCAATATTATGCCATTTGAGCGATTTAAGAGGGATATGTGACATAGATCATGTGACAGCATGATTTTGTGTCTTTTTGTATCTGTTATATTAATTCAGGAATTTACCGGAGAGGATTCTGGTTCTCGTTTTGGGGAATTACTTACTTGATTGCACGTTTTTATAGATAAAATTATGAATGGCATCGGTGGTAGCTTTAAGATCAGTAGAAAGATACCATATGTTGTTGACCCTTATTCCTTTGCTTGCTGAATCCAGCGGGAATCTGGCTTGTTCAATTGATTTGCTTTTTGAGTTTAACAGATCTCCGCCTATTTTAAAAAGCATCATGTTAGACATACTTGTTTCCAGGTAAGGTAAGATCTGCGTCATGAAAACTGGAAATATTGCAGGTCCTGCGCCCTGCAGTTTACCGAACATTGCGATTAAAACTGTTCTCTGTCTTTCTGTTCTTTCATAATCTCCCCGTCCAACAGCTCTTATCCTTGTATAAGCAACTGTCTGTTTACCATTAAGCCTTTGCATCCCAGGGCTGGCTACTGGAGTCATGGGGATGTTTTCAATATTTGATATCTCTTTTAAGTAGTTATTTAAGTAAGGAATTTCTTCTGGTTTAACATTGATATCAACACCACCTAAAGCGTCAATAATTTTTGCGGTGCCAAAAAAATCTACATTAATATAATCCTTGATATCCAGGGCAAAGTTTTGATTAATGGTCTTAATTGCTAGCTGAGCACCTCCGATGGCAAAAGCAGCATTAATTTTATCCATTCCTTTGCCTTCAATATTTACATAAGTATCTCTTAGTATAGAAGACATTTTTATCTTTCCTGTTAACTGATCGATAGTAATGATCATGATCACATCCGAATTGCCCAAATCATTAGGGTTACGTCTGTCTACAGCAAAAAGGGCAATGTTTGTTGGTGGGTTTTTTATCAAAGCAATTTTTGCCTGTGTTTTTTGAGAAATACCTAGTGCCTGTGTGGTTTTAACTAATTTAGGAATGGGTTGCGGACCTGTCAGTGCCGGAATTACTGTAGAATGAGATAATGTATCCTGTACAGGTGTTTTAAGTGTATCCTGTGCATAAGTTGTAGAATAAAAGGCAAAAAAAATGAAGATATTGAATAGTATTTGTTTCATGTGTAATTTTTTGTATAAATTGATTGTAGCAGGATATATTTTAATAGTGCAAAGAATACCCAAATTTATTAAAATTCAAATAATATCTTGATTTAACGTTTAAAATGAAATATTTGCATTAATTTTATCGGAACGATATATAGCATAGACGAGGATTTACCTTAAGCTTATAATTTTACATGAATTCCAAATCTCTCTTATACCATCTAAAATACGTTTTTCTTCATACCCTTGCATTTCTACTGCTGCTAAGTTATGTCTTTCTAATTGCCTGGACCTACTGTTATTCATTGTTTGTTTTTTATCTTTTGATGACGGCTTTTTTAGCTTGTATTATAATTTTTTTGGTTAACAGAAGTAAGAGACAGGCCATTAAATTTTTATTGCTGGGTTTCTTTTTGTTTCTGATCTTAAGTCCATTTAACCTGAAGCAATATAACCGTCATGCTGAAGCTTTGCAGAAACGCATTGAAAATAAGGAAGAATTAAATACTAAGGAGATGCTGGGGATTTATGGATGCCTGGTTATGATGACTGTGTTTGATATGATACCTTTTCCAGAAGTTGGGGTAGAGAATTTTTACCTGTTTTTCCCTGTAGACGGTACGCAGCGGTTTTTTCATGATAATTCTATTTTAAAATCACCTAGTATCAGCAGGGCTATTCAGCTTAATGAAAAAGGGTATATAGCCTGGAACAAATGGAATTACGTATTTAACCGGGACTTTAGGTATTCTTTAGCATTTGATCCCTGTACGGTTCGTACAATCAATAAAGAAGGACGTAAAGTGGTTATATTAACCACCGATTTCCACTATAGGGAGAATTATGTAACTATTCATGCCAATACTTTTTTAAGAGGTTATTTCGCTTTTAGGGTAGATGAAGGGTTGTTTTTTTATCTGCAAAAGAAAGGCTGGCTTCATCCTTACACTGCTGTTTGGAGAGCGGAAGTAAATAATTAGTGTTATGGAAACTAATTAAATCATTTAGACAGAGGCCTTTCTACAATAATTGTTTTAGCACTTCTTGTATATTTCAATAAATAGTTACTTTTTCTTTGATCGCCTTTTTTAAAGGTATCCAGTACATTTGAAACTATATTTCCATTAGGGTCAAAAGCTACAATTCTTATCATTTGATTCTCATGAGAATAAAGGGTTGTTTTTATCAGCGTGTTGTGTTTAATGATCACAGCCCTGTCTTCATCCCCATTTTTTACAGGTATATGATCAGAGTTGTGGTTGAAGCTGTATTTTAGCTCGCAGTCTTTACATTCTACCCTGATTATACCATATGGAATACCTTTGATGGTATGGAGGTAATACTTGTCAGGAATATCTATTGGAGCCTTAAGTTTAGCAATTGGAATTTTAGGTTTCCTATTATTTCCACAGCTGTATAGGGCTAAAATTAACAAAATAAGGATCGGAAAATATCTATTTTTCATGGTCGCCAGGTTGCTATTCTCATCTTGATAGTCATATTATATGGGCTAAGATTATGCCGCGATTATTAAATGGGCGATATTTTTAGATTTTACAGTGAGTTGGGGAATTTTCTCCTATCTGCATAGGGGAGTAAAATTTACAAATAGTTGAAATTTTTCAACTATTTGTATTTTCTGTAGCATTATAATGAATTTTAGATTTTATTTTTTAAAATAAAAATGTGGATAGAATCGGTCTAAAGTCCATTTTGGTTTTTAGTTTATTCTGTTGTTGTAATTAAATAAACCTTAGCGCTACAGTTGGTTATTAAAAGTGTTTAAGTGTAATTTAAGGATAAAAGAATGGGGTGATTAGTATAAGAAGTTAATTATTGAAATTATCAAATGGTGCAACGCTTATAAATCTAACATATTGTTAAATTCGTATTTAAGAAAATGATTTATAAATTGTATTTTTATTCATATATATTTGATGAAACCAATCAGGATGCCTGATATATAATTTATAAAAAAAAATATATAGTAATAATTTTATCTACATAAATATCTGCCTCAAAAATGGAAAGTGTCTCATTTGGTAAAAAACAAATATTAATCGTTGATGATGAGCCCAGCATTTTAAAATTGCTTAATTTCATTTTATCAAAGCAATATAGTATCCATGCTGTAGAAAGTGGGTATAAAGCTCATTTGTGGCTTGAAGATGGTAATTTTCCGGATATTGTTATTCTTGATCTTCATATGCCCCATTTTGATGGTACTTCTTTTTTGAAGAGCATTAAGATCAGTGGGTATTACAGGGAAATCCCGGTGATTATTTTATCAGCCGCTGAAGACCTTGATAAGATTGTTGTAAATCTACCTTTCAAAGTAGAAGCATATTTCCCTAAGCCTTTTAATCCGGAAAGTTTAAAAGAAGAAATTGCTAAAGTTCTGGACTCAAGTCAAACTTACGTTAAATAAATAAATGGATTACAACTACAAAGGAATAAGACTGGTCTATTCCGGGACCGAACTTTCTAAGGAATCTGCAGAGATATTAGGTCAGGAGTATAATGTCGTTCATGTGGGCGATGCCTCTAAGCTGGAAGATTATTTAAGCACGCTTTCGCTCTTCTCCACTCCGGATGTGATCATGATCGAGGTAAATGATGAGGAGTTTGTGTTTTCTATTATTGCTAAAATCAGAAGCAACCCTTTAACAAGTGGACTGATTATTGTGTTGTTGGGACATTTGCCGGATACTAAATTAAGAACAAGAGCGATAAAGGGAAAGATACATGATTTGTATTTTTATCCTTATAACATGGAAGACCTGAAAGACAGGTTGAATTTTTTAATTAAATTCAAACTGATCAAGCCTAACATCGAACAGCTTTCTGTAATTAAGAAAGAAAAGGGTGAATATAAGATTCCGACAACCAAGAGACTTTTTGATATTGTTTCTTCGGGTGGGATTTTATTGATAGGTTCTCCGGTTCTTTTACTGATTGCGATCCTGATCAAGCTTGATTCTAAAGGTCCGGTGATCTATAAGAGCAAAAGGGTAGGTACGGGATATAAGATTTTTGATTTTTATAAGTTCAGATCGATGAAAGTAGGCGCTGATAAAGAGCTCAAAAATCTTTCTGCACTCAATCAATATGCTGATGATGGCGGTGGTGCAAATGCATTCGTGAAGATTAAAAACGATCCGCGGGTAACTAAACTGGGAAACTTTTTAAGAAACTCCAGTTTGGATGAGATCCCTCAGTTATTAAATGTATTAAAAGGGGACATGTCTCTGGTAGGCAACAGGCCATTGCCATTGTATGAAGCAGAAATGCTAACTTCCAATGAATGGTCTATGAGGTTTTTAGGTCCTTCTGGTTTAACCGGGCTATGGCAGATTAGTAAACGCGGTAAAGGGGAGATGTCTGATACGGAAAGAAAGAAACTAGACAATTTTTATGCTAAAAATTATTCAGTTTGGTTTGACATCAGTATTATGCTAAGAACGTTCCCTGCATTGTTTCAAAAGGAAAAAGTTTAACAAGAAAAAAATAATCATATAATAATTCAATAACAGTAATATGAAAAAACGTTACGCATTTATTTTAGTAGCCCTCTGCCTGTCTGGTTTTAAAAGTTCTGCCCAGGAGTCTATAATTGGAGATATCAATTATGGTTTATTGGAAAAATATATACAAGCCGCCAAGGAATATTATCCAAAACGTAAGGTAAATGAATTTCAGACAAATTCTGCAAAAGCTAGTGTAACTATTGCTACCTTATCTTATTTGGATCTATTTAGTGCTTCTTATTTTTATAGACCTAATAATAATGGAAATGTAGGTACAGTTCCGACTAATAATGGAGGAACTACCGTTGCATTAGGTAACGGTGTTCAATACGGGATCAGTTTGAACCTGGCTAACTTTCTGCAAAAACCATTTTTAGTAAGAAAAGCTAAAGATGATTATAGAGTTGCACAGCTGCAGGCTCAGGATTATGATATTACCCTGGTAAGTGAAGTTAAAAAACGATATTATACTTATGTGCAAATGGTAAGCCAGCTTAAAATTAAAACGCTGACTGCACAGGATAACTATGGAGTAGCTGAAAATGCACGCCGAAGATTCGAAAAAGGTGAAATACAATTAGATGCTTACAATGCAAGCAGAACTCAGTTAGCGGATTCAAATACTTCTAAAATTCAAACTGAAGTAACTTACTTATTGGCAAAAGACGCTTTAGAAGAAATAATAGGACAAAAACTTTCTGATATTAAGTAGACTACCTAATACAAACATTATAATTACGAAATGGATATTAAACGATTTTTGAAACTTTTGAAAAGGTATTTATGGATACTGATATTAGTACCAATAGTTGCGGCTACTATTACTTATTACTTGTCTAAAAATATCCCTAAGGAGTATCAATCTGAGGCACAAATTTCTACTGGTTTAGTTGATCAGTCGAAACAACTGTCTTCTCAGACGCAGAATGACTACTTTAAAACTAGTCAGCAATTCAGTAATATTATTGAAAAGATGAAAATGAGAAAAATCATGAGTATTCTTTCTTATAATTTAATTATCCATGATCTTGAAAATCCTAAAACAAGATTTAGAAAGTATAGTCTTAAAATAGATTCTCTTTCTCCAGCTCAAAAAGCAGAAGTTATTGCTATTTTCAAAAAGAAACTTGCAGATAAGGTACCTGTTACTGTATATGACAATAACGGAAAATACAAGCTGTATGATATCCTGGGGTCTATGGGGTATACTGAGGCTGCATTTGGTAAGAAGTTAATTATTTCCAGACCTGATAACAGCGATTTTGTTGACGTTGATTTCACCTCTGAGAATCCTCTTTTATCTGCGTATGTTGTAAACACACTGTCTGAAGAATTTATTCGTAATTACACCTTAGACGTTTATACCAATCAAAATACTTCTATTGCATTACTTGACTCTTTATTGAAAAAGAAGGAGCAGGATATGAACGCAAAGAATAATGCGTTAAAGAACTTTAAAATGGCACATGGCGTGCTCAATCTGGATGCACAATCTGCTACAGTTTATGCACAGATCACTGCCTATGAAGAGAAAAAGGCACAGGCACTGGAAACCATTCAGGCTAACCAGGGTGCGTTGACTGAGATCAATAATAAACTTCGTGGTGCCGGTGATCCGTATATGGGAGGAACAGTTGTGGCAGATAACGGTGCGATCATTAGTTTAAAGAACCAGCTGAAAGTTGCTAACGACAGGTACATTGACGGCAGCTTTAAACAAGCCGATAAAAAAAGAGTAGATTCACTACAGGCATTGATTTCCAGCCAGTCTTCCAGAAACAATGATAAGAATGTGGTTGATCCTATGGTGGCTAAACAAGGTTTGATACAACAAAGAATTAACCTGGAAATATCTACCTCACAGACTAAAAATACAATGGCGGGGATAGATAAACAGCTGGCTTCACTTAAAGCCCAGTACAGTACAATGGTTCCTTTCGATGCCGGCATTCAGAATTTTGTAAGAGATGCAGATGTGGCTACTAAAGACTATATGGCTGCATTGGATCACGTTAATTCTAGCCGTACCGAACAAAATACGGGATTAAAACTGCAGATCGCTCAAATTGGTTTACCTGGAACAGCACAGGCTTCTAAAACATTGATTTTTGTAGCCTTATCCGGGATAGCAAGTTTCATGTTTTGTTTTGTTGCACTGGTAGTACTGTTTTTGATGGACAGTGCGATATATAGCCCGGCACAACTGGCTAAAGCAACGGGCAGTCCGGTAATTGGATCATTAAACCTGATCAGGGATGCGAACAGAGAGCCCCGCGCAATCTGGAGTGATGAAGGTGTAAATGCAGATTATACTATTTATAAAGATCTGCTGAGATCGCTGAGGTTTGAAATTGATAAAGACTTTACCACAAGTAACTGCAAGATTTTAGGTATTACCAGTTTGAACGGAGGTGAAGGTAAATCTTTCCTGGCCTCTAGTTTAGTGTATGCCTTTGCCAGGACTGGTAAAAGGGTTCTTTTGATCAGCAGTGAGCAGGAAACCACCGAAAAAGCATTGTCCCAGAAATTAATTCCCAGTGAATTTTTTGAGACTTTCATTGTTAAAAAGGAAGTACAGACCGAAGACCTGATCACAGTATTTAATAGTAAATCAAATAACTCTTCTTTACTGGAGACACAAAGTACCCAAAATTTGAAGACTGGTTTTGATGTGTTAAAGAAAGAGTTTGATATGATCATCATCGATATCAATAGTCTTAAGGAGATCAACAAAGCAAAAGAATGGCTATATTTTACCGATAGGAGTATTGCCGTATTTGAGTTTGGGAATAAACTAACTGATGATGATAAAGATGGTCTTGCTTATATCAAAAACCAGCCTGGTTATATGGGATGGATCTTGAATAAAGTAAAGGAAAAAGCAGTTAGTTAATGAAAGGAACGGAGGAAGTTATTTTAAATAACTCTTTAAGTGGTATGTGTATATGATGCGATTTCTCACTAGTTTATCTTTCAGTACCAAGAGAATCTTATTCTTAATACTGGGGCTGTTAATAGCTATCTTTATTGGATTTGTTGCTTATCAATCCGGAGTTATAATACCATTGGTGATCATATTGGCATCAATGTTTGTATTGCTTCAGGTATTGTATTTCACTCATCCTAAATCTACCTTATATGTGCTGATATCCTACTGCTTCCTCTTTGGGCTGGCAGGAAGGGAAATTGGCGGTATGCCATTTGGAACACTCATTGAAGTGTTTACAGGATTTTGCTGGATCATTGCCCTCATTAAGATTCCTATGGATGAATGGAAGGTAATTAAGGGCGACCTTTTTTACCTGATCTTATTCTGGTTTATCTTAAGTGTACTGGAAGTGATCAATCCTGCCGGTGCAAGCGTAATGGGCTGGCTTCAGGAGATTAGATCTGCGGCTTTATATCCAATGATCATTATTCCCGTACTTTATCTTTATTTTAATACCAATAAAGACCTGGATAACATTTTAAAACTGATCATAGGATTATCCCTGATATCTGTTTTTAATGGAATTAAACAACTGCATATTGGTTTGTTTCCCGGAGAGAAGATTTTTCTGATGGAAAACCAAAGTACCCACTTATTGTTCGGGAAATTACGGGTGTTTTCTTTCTATAGTGATGCTGGTCAGTTTGGCGCATCTATGGCACATTTATGCCTTATTTGCTTAATCTTAGCACTCGGACCTTTTAAATTGTGGAAAAGAATAGGTTTAGTGATTGCAGCACTTTTATTTTTCTACGGAATGCTGATCTCCGGAACAAGGGGTGCCCTATTTGCCCTGATCGTAGGGGTATTTTTAGCCATTGCTTTAAGTAAACAGTTTAAAGTGATCCTGATAGGCGGCGCTGTTGCAGTTGCTTGTTTAGGCCTTTTAAAATTCACTTCTGTAGGGAGTGGTAATTACCAGATCAATAGGTTGAGAACAGGACTGGATCCTAAGGATGCCTCTTTAAATGTGAGGTTTAATACACAAAGGGTTCTCACTGAGTATATGCGAACGCGGCCATTTGGCGGTGGCTTAGGAGTATTGGGTGCCTGGGGAGATAAGTATAACCAGGATAAATTCCTCTCTACTATACAGCCGGATAGTTATTGGGTAAAAGTTTGGGCCATGTATGGAATTGTTGGGTTTACCATCTGGTTCTGTATTATGATGTATATTTTAGGTAAATGCTGTGGTATTGTCTGGCAGCTTAAGGACCCTGGTCTCCGGATCAAGACTATTGCTTTAACAGCTGGTTTTGCGGGGATACTCTTTTGCAGTTATGGTAATGAAGTAATCAATAACATGCCTTCTTCTTTAATTGTATATATATCATGGGTATTTGTATTTATCAGCCCTAAGTTAGAGAAGGCTTTACTGGAAAAAAATCATTCACTAATTGTATAAAAATGCCATACGAAATATTTGGATTACCAGCTTTGATTTGTTTTGTTTATGGAATTATTAAAGGATTAAAGGCAATGAATCAGGATTCCTGATTCCAAAGTTTTAATCTTTATATCCTAAACACTATCTTTAAATATGTCAATCTCTTCCACCATAAAATCCAGCCCTGCGTTAAAGCGTTTTGCTTTGAGATTGCTGATCCCGGCCAATGAACACAGACCCAGATTATGGGTTAGATTATTTCTTAACCCTTTTATACACCATAAGGGTAAAGGGGCTAAGGTGAGGAGCCGGACACGTATGGACGTATTTCCATTCAACACTTTTAGTTTAGGAACAAGATCTGTCATTGAGGATTTTTGTACTGTTAATAATGGCGTAGGTGAGGTGATCATTGGAGACCGTACTATTATTGGTATGGGAAATACAGTGATCGGCCCGGTAAAGATCGGAAACGATGTAATGTTTGCACAGAATATTGTAGTTTCCGGAATGAACCATGGATATGAAGATGTAAATGTGCCGCCGAGTATTCAAAAAGAGATATGTAAGCAAATAACCATCGCAGATGATGTGTGGATAGGGGCAAACAGTGTAATCACTGCCGGGGTAAATATAGGGAAGCATAGTGTGGTAGGAGCTGGGAGTGTGGTGACAAAAGATATTCCTGCGTTTTGTATCGCAGTGGGCAATCCGGCAAAAATTATAAAAAGATACAATACAGAGACTTTAGCATGGGAAAAGGTATGAAAGAGAATAAGCAGCATTTTGATAGTGTAACCTTACTCATTACTCATTACAACCGAAGTAAATCACTGGAAAGATTATTAGCATCATTTGCAGGTTATAACTGCTCGTTTTTTGAGATCTTAGTATCCGATGATGGAAGTAAACCAGAGCAGATAGCTTACCTTAAAAGCCTGCAGGATAGGTTTGATTTCAGGCTGTTGACAGCTGCTAAAAATAGTGGGCTGGGAAATAACATCAATAAAGGGCAGGATGCGGTTAAAAGTGAGTATACCTTGTATATTCAGGAAGATTTTGTACCACTGCCAGGTTTTGAAAAACATTTACTGGACGGATTAAATATTTTAGTAGAGAATAAAGACGCAGATTACGTTAGGTTTTATTCTTATATTGATTATCCGAATCTTAAATTATATAAGGATGGATTTTCTGAGATGGTATTTAATCCATGGTCTCCAGATACCAATAAGTTTCATCTTTACAGCGACCATCCGCATTTAAGAAGAAGTACGTTCCTAAAGAAATTTGGCCGGTATGATGAGACAAAACATTCTGATAAAACAGAATTTGATATGATGATATCTTTCCTCCGCCATAAAGGAAAGGGGTATTTATTCCATGATTATAAGTCGGTTTTTGACCAGGTGAACAGCTCTGCTGAACCCAGTACGGTAAAACGGGATTTCTGGCGGAGCAGTGGCAATCCATTGATTAAAACTGCAAGGTTTTTTTATAGACAGTTCATTTTTAATTACAGTTACTTTCTCAAAAAGTATTAGATTATGGATAATGACATCATCATCATTGGTCAGCAGCCCTGGGATACCGAAATAGGAAGCAACTGCAAAAATATAGCACTGGAATGGAGCAAGACCAATCGTGTTTTATATGTCAACTCTCCATTGGACAGGATTACCTTATATAGAGGTAAAACAGATCCGAAGATACAAAAGCGTTTAAACGTTATCCGTAAAAAGGAAAATGGACTGATTAAGATACAGGATAACTTATGGAACTATTATCCTGATTGTATCGTAGAATCAATTAACTGGATCAATAGTCCCGCTATCTTCAATTTTCTGAATAAATCTAATAACAAGAAGTTTGCAGGTTCCATTCAGAAAGCGCTGGCGGATCTGAATTTCCATGACTGTATTTTATTCAATGATAATGAAATGTTCAAGGGATTTTATCTTCAGGACTATCTTAAGCCTGTGGTAGGGATCTATTATTCAAGAGATTTTATGCTAGGGGTAGATTACTGGAAAAAACATGGAGAAAAATTAGAACCCTTACTGATTAGCAAGAGTGATCTGTGTTTCGCCAACTCAGAATATCTGTCGGATTATTGCAAAACATATAATGAAAAGTCATTCAATGTTGGCCAGGGATGTGATATCGAATCTTTCAAAAACGTTGTTCCCAGGGTTATAGAAGGGGTTACCGAACTTGATGGTCCGCTGATAGGTTATGTAGGCGCCTTAAACAGTGCACGTCTGGATATTGGTATTATTGAACATCTGGCGCTGAGTTATCCCCAGTATAATATTGTACTGGTAGGACCTGAGGATGATGAGTTCAGATCCAGCAGGCTCCACGACCTAAAAAATATTGTGTTTTTAGGACAGCGGCCGGTAGAAGAACTTCCTGATTTTATCAATGCATTTGATATTTGTATCAATCCTCAATTGGTAAATCCAATTACTATTGGTAATTACCCGAGAAAGATCGATGAGTATCTGGCATTGGGAAAACCTGTTATTGCCACCCATACTAAAACGATGGAGGTTTTTGCCGATTACGTTTATCTTGCTGCAAGTAAAGAAGATTATGTTGTATTTATTGATAAAGCATTGCTGGAAGACAATGACGGGCGCAGGTTGTTAAGGAAAGAATTTGCTTTTACCCATACCTGGGAAAACAGCGTTCTGGCCATGAATAAAGAAATTATAAAATTGATTAAAAATTAGGAATATACTCTTTTAAACTATGTATATAGCGCTGGTATTGTTTGTTGTTTTTCAGGTATTTATTATTATTCACTTATTGTTTCCGGTGTTTTTGCTGGTTCTTAAAGCGATAAGACCAAACCCTGTGCTTAAAAATGAAGTAGTGCTTACTGAAACTGATTATGCAGTGATTGTTACTGCCTACGAACAGGTTACCTTAATTCCTGCTGTAGTAGATTCTATTTTGCGTCTTCACTACAGCAATTACCTCGTTTATATTGTTGCTGACAAATGTGATATTTCTACGCTGCAGTTTGCAGATCCGAGGGTCATTGTTTTGAGGCCTGAAGAAACGCTTTCCAGTAATGTGAAATCTCATTTTTATGCGATCAATAACTTTAGAAGGGCTCATGAGCGCTTAACCATTATTGATAGTGATAATTTGGTTCATCCGGAATATTTAAATGAACTCGATAAAGTTTTTAGCTTAGGCTATGAGGCTGTTCAGGGAGTAAGGGAAGCGAAGAACCTGAATACAAATTATGCTTGTCTCGATGCTGCAAATGATATTTACTACCGTTATGTGGATAAGAAATTATTGACGGATGCCGGTTCTTCATCTTCTTTATCGGGTTCAGGAATGGCGTTTACTACCCGTCTTTACAAGGATTGCCTGGAACATCTGGATAGCAGCGGTGCAGGTTTTGATAAGATCCTGCAATATGAGATCATCATTAGAAAATTCAAAATAGCTTTTGCTGCTGATGCGATCGTTTATGATGAAAAAACCTCTAAGCCAGAGCAGCTGGTGAAACAAAGGGCCAGATGGATCAATACCTGGTTTAAGTTCTTTAAGCTTGGTCTTAAAATGACTGGTGCAGGAATAGCAAATTTTAACTGGAACCAGTTTCTCTTCAGTATCATGCTGCTGAGACCCCCTCTTTTTATTCTTTTGATACTTTCGGTAGTGTGTTTTGCTATTAATATCTTTGTAATGCCTGGATTAGCGCTGTTTTTGGCACTGGCTGCGATTAGTTTTGTGCTGATCTTCCTTAAATCCCTGTCTTATTTTAAAGCAGATAAATTAATCTATCAATCCCTTAGAAGTATTCCTAAGTTTATCTTCTTTCAGATACTGGCATTGCTAAAAGCAAGAAAGGCTAATGAGTTTTCTGTGGCAACAAAACATGATCAGGATTCTGCGATAAGTGATCTAAAATAAACCGCAGGATTATCCCCTTTTTTTAACGTGTTTAAAATTCAGGTTTTTAACCAGTCTTTGAAAAGTAGCTTTATAAATTCCGCCATCAATTTGTATACGCCGGTCAGTGGTCCATACAATAGCGCTGGTGGCAGTTACCCAATATAATTTACCATAGCCTTTTTCCCTTAATTTAATAGCTAACCATCCATCTTCATTCGTGCCTGGGGGATGAGTGAACCCGTCCACATTAAGGCATTGCAGTCTGCGGCAGGCAGAGTTAAAGCCATAAACATTGAGTGCTTCTTCTTTGAAAAGCTGACAAATTTTACGGTTCAGATCAGAAAGATATTCATAGAAAAAGTAAACAGACCTGCCTGTTTTTCCAATAGGAATAAAAGAAAAAGTCCCATAGGTTAAAGCAACGGATTGATCTCTGATCAATGGGGCAACCATGTCATCTATCCAGTTGGCAGGATAGATCGTATCAGCATCAGCATTGATCACATAAGTGCCTTTAGCAATAGCCAATCCTCCATTCCTTGCATTAGTGATTCCTTGTTTTTTCTCGGTGATACAGGTAATATTACAGGCGGTAGCCAGTTTTTCTGTATCATCACTTGAATTGTTGTTTACTACAATAACTTCCAGCGGATGTTTTGTTGAAGTGAGCGACAAAGAAAAAAGTGTTTTTAAGATATTTTCTTCTTCATTATATGCTGGAATAATGATAGAAATCAAAGGATCAGTGCTGTTGATCCGGCTAAAGTTTTCAGCAATTGCCGGAATATCTTTCTCCAGATCTTTTCTTCCTTTGTTTAGCTTAAATATATTTTTTGGGATAGACAATGGTCTCATCTAAATGGCTGTTATGGCGTAAATTTTTATAAATATAATATAATCTAAAAGATTATTGCATTAATATCTGCCTTGAACTTATCAATTATAAAAGTTGTTTTCCCGTCCATTACAGCACAATTATCCTAATTAATATATTTTATAAAGTAGGATAGATATAATTTCTGGTTTGGAATCATCGTTTTTTTTAGCTGGATAATCAGATCACATCATGGTTAATTGTTTGCGGTAAATTCCATTTTAAATTATTTATAACCGAACTATTGTATATTTACAACACTAAAAATAATTATGATAATATTTAGGTCGTATAATAATTTGTACCTGTAATAAAAAACTAAATGATTGAAAATTCTAACCAGCATATTTCGGGTGTAACGCTACTCATCACTCATTTTAACAGGAGCGAATCGCTTCTACGATTATTATCAACCATGAACAAACATCGAGTTACATTTGATGAAATCATCGTTGCAGATGGAGGTAGTAAAAAGGAGCACATGGACCATGTGCTGAGCATACAGCCTCAATTCGGATTTACACTACTGACCTCTCCTTCAAACCTGGGGCTTGGTAATACTATAAACATGGGACAGGATGCTGT
>Ga0233344_1000130_pt1 | contig 14524 bp, 12 predicted proteins | sample GEONDECOMP281_FD_180697 | JGI IMG/M metagenome (GOLD analysis project Ga0233344, IMG submission 180697) | Leaf litter microbial communities from Shasta-Trinity National Forest, California, United States - GEON-DECOMP-281 | ecosystem: Environmental > Terrestrial > Plant litter > Unclassified...
TCTGTTTTGGAATTCATGGCTTTGGTAATCTTTTCATTAGTCCATTCCGGCCGGTCTGCCAATAAATATGCTGCCAGTTCCTTTGGTTGGGCTACACGGATGCAGCCATGACTAAAAGCGCGTTTTTCTTCTGCAAACAAGGATTTTGCAGGGGTATCATGTAAATAAATATTATAACTGTTAGGGAAAAGAAACTTTACCCGGCCAAGGGAGTTGGTATTTCCGGGCTTTTGCCGGATCAATGGAAGACCATCACTAAACCCATATTGTTCCATATCTTTTTCTGCAAGATAATTGTGGTTATCACGCATAGCTGGTAATATCTCTGCGCGAACAATACTTGGCGGTATATTCCAATAGGGGCTAAATACAATATTTTTTAATTCTTTACTAAAGATCACTGTTTGATTGGCTGCTTTACCTACTACTATTCCCATGTTTAAAACTTCTTTTTTTGATTCAAATACGTGAAGTCTGTATTCTGGAATGTTAACCAGGATAAATTTATTTTCAGGAATGAGGGGAGTCCAGCGTGTACGTTCCAGGTTGATTAGCATTTGCTGAATACGGGATTGAATAGGTACGTTTAATGCAGCGATCAATGTACGGTTGGCCGTTTTACCTGGTGCATAGCCAAATTGCTGATGTGCTTTTTTTATGGCTTCTGTTAATGCGGGTGTAAAAATAGGGGTACTATCTGCAGCATCCAGGTCGCCAAAATCTACGAGCCGCTGTTTAAGCTTTGCGATCACTATTCCCGAATCACCTTCAGCATATTTTTTTAGCTGTACCGCATCGATCTTATCCCAATTGCCTTTCTGCTGAATGCCATACCATCGAGTAAGTTCTTTATTCAGTGTAATATAATAACGGTTCACCGGTTCCCATCCATCGAGTTCTTTTCCTTTTTTAGCCACCAGTGAATCCAGTAAAGCTACGGCATCTACCTTTTTTCTTGGAATATACCACTGCAGTGATGCGGGGTCAAGTTTGCCGGAATAAGCGTAAGACACAAACTTAAAAAAATGCTCTGTTAAGGCAAGTTCCAGGTTCATTAAGGCCGGGCTTGCAGCATGTATGATGGTATCCTTACTCATTAGGCTGGTGAGACTTTTTTGGAGCTGCAGATCTATTCCGGTACTATCCCCTGAAGCAGAGACATAATTTTTGTCCAGATCATAAAATACTTTTGCCTGTTCTGCCAGTCCTTTTTCTGCCAGCCAGGCAAACTGAAAATTCCTGCTGTTGTAGAAGTTCCTCAGCCTGCTGGCAGAGCTATCATCCAATTGTTTGGTACTGATATACTTTTCCATTTGCAGGCTATCTACATTCAATTGCGTCACTGCGTTTTTCGGGGTAATAGTAATATCTCTTTCTATTTTTTTAACTTCTTCATGATGACATTGCACTAACATGAAAGAAAGGAGGAGAAGACCGGAGATAAAGGTGTTGCCTGAACGTAATACAGAGGGTAGTTTAATAGTCATTAGATTCAAGGTAGGGATTATTGCTGGGATATTTAGGGTTGAGCCGGGGCCGACTGAAAAAACTCCTCTACTTTATGGTTAAATTCATCGGTATGCTCAATTAATGTAGCATGCCCGGAGTTGGGTATGATCCATAACTGTGCATTTGGGATATTCTTGTAAATTAGTACGGTATGTTCCACGTTAATCAGATCGTGGTCTCCGCAAATAATAAGTGCCGGGCATTTAATCGTTTTAAGGGCGGATAAAGAAATATGCGGTTCGTTCCAGTCAAGCAGAAATATTTTCCAGTCATTCTTTTCCTTTGCAGATTTTAATACTTTTCCTTTTGCGGCCTGGTAAGTTTCATATTCTGATTTCCATAACGCAGGACTTAAAGCAGTAGAATCGGGCCATAGATTAGCCCCTGTAGAAGCTAATTTAATTACTTTTTCGGGATGCCTCATGGCCATTAGCAATGCATTATTGCCTCCGTCACTCCACCCAATTACAAGAGCTGCGGCAATATGCATAGAATCCAGCAGCGTGGCATAATCATCGGCCATCATTTCAAAACTCAAAGAATCCAGCGCATCATCAGAATGTCCGTGCGCACGGCTATCGGCTACGATTACCTGGTACCGTTTAGAAAAATAGGGAATATTTTTTTTAAAGGCACTGATATCCCCGCCATTTCCATGGATCATTAAGAGCGGTTTACCGGTGCCATAAACTTCATAATACATTTTAAAACCCCTGATGCTGAAATATTTTCCTACTGCATGATTCTCACCATAAGGGATTGGTGATTTATCCTGCCCAAAAGCAGTACAGGTTAAGAAAATATGAAGGGTAAATAATAATAGGATGGATAACTTCATGCTGTATGACGATTATAATGTGTCAATATTAACACAATAAACACTAATTGTTAATTTTAATCACAATTTAATTCCTAAAATAGGCGTGCAGGTAATACTAATATTTATATTTGTTCCACTAAAAAACTTGCTAACCAATAGTAATGCAGTCTAAACAGTTAACCTGGCGATTTGCCTGGGATTATCCGGCCTTCCGTGTTAAGCTCATTTTAGGGTTATTCCTGATGGGAATGATCGTATTCTTTTTGCAGGATTTCTTTCTTTTTATTCAGCCAAGAAGCGGGGTATTGATGAATGATTGGGTATTGGACAAGCTTCCTGCCCGTGATGTTTCCCTTTACATATTTTTAATTCTTTACCCTGCCTCCGGATTCTTTTTCTGGAGAATGCGAAAAAACTCTACCATTTGTATAACGGCATTATGGGGATATATTTTTTTGTGTGTGGTAAGGATGATCACTATTGCCCTGATACCGCTGGAGGCTCCGGTTCATCTGAAGCATTTAGCTGATCCCTTCTCCATTATATTCTATGGTTCAAATATGATCACTAAAGATCTGTTTTTCTCCGGGCATACGGCTACGCTTTTTCTGCTGGGCTTATGTTTGGAAGACAAGCGTGAAAAAGCGGTAATATTTGCAGCAACGGCTGTTTTAGCTGTTTTGCTGCTGATTCAGCATGTTCATTATACTGCAGATGTCATTGCTGCACCGTTTTTCAGTTACCTGTTCTGGTACCTCGGCAAAACAATTGCAAGGATGTAACTGATAATCCTTATTTTGGCCAAATTCTCATATTAATTGATTTAATGGAAGTAAAAAAATTAGAACCCCAGGAGCTCTGGCGTAATTTTGCCGATCTCAATGCTATCCCCCGGGGATCAAAAAAAGAAGAGCGGGTAATTGCCTTTATGATTGGCTTTGGTGAGGATCTGGGCTTAATAACCTTAAAAGATCCCATTGGAAATGTAGTGATCAAAAAGCCTGCAACAGCAGGGATGGAAGATCGTAAAACCGTTGTTTTACAATCTCACCTGGATATGGTGCATCAAAAAAATAGCGATACAACATTCAATTTTGACGATCAGGGGATTGAAATGTTTGTGGAGGAGGATTGGGTAAAAGCCAGAGGTACGACACTGGGTGCCGATAATGGGATTGGCGTTGCAGCCATTATGGCATTACTTGCATCTTCAACCATCGAACATCCCGCTTTAGAAGCAATGTTTACGATTGATGAGGAAACAGGTATGACAGGTGCCAAACAGCTTGATCCTGCAAATTTCTCGGGATCAATTCTGCTCAATCTGGATACGGAAGAGGATGATGAACTAACCATCGGCTGTGCCGGAGGAATAGATACCAATACAAAATACCTTTACCATCAGGAAACAACTGATGCAAAAAGTACAGCCTTTGAAATTAAAATTAAAGGATTACTTGGCGGGCACTCCGGAATGGATATCCACAAAGGAAGGGGAAATGCAAATAAACTGATGAACAGGCTTTTTTATTCCATTTCTCAAACTGTAAACATGCAGTTGAATAGTTTGGACGGAGGTAGCTTAAGAAACGCTATTCCAAGAGAATCTGCAGCCACAGTAGTTATTCCATATGGTCAGAAAGAATTGTTTATCCTGCTGTTAAAACAGTTTACAGAACTGATCCAGGAAGAATACCAGACGGTAGAACCCGGACTCACTATAACTAGCGAAGAAACTGCATTGCCTGCTAAGGTGATGGTAAAGGGTGATTTTGTGAAGATCGTTAATGCTATTTATTCGGTTCCAAACGGTGTTTTTAGAATGAGCCCTGATATCAGCGGACTGGTAGAAGCATCAACAAATCTGGCAAGGGTCATTGTAAAAGATGGAGAGTTCATCACCCAGTCTTTACAGCGCAGCAGTGCAGAAAGTACTAAAGAAGATGTGTCTAACAGCGTCCGCGCTTCTTTTGAAAATATAGGATGTACCGTTAACCAGGGTGGGGATTATCCGGGCTGGAAACCTGATCCTGATTCAGCTATTTTAAAACTGATGACGACATTGTATAAAAAGACTTTTGGTAAAGCAGCCAAAGTTGAGGCCTGTCATGCTGGTTTAGAGTGTGGTATCCTTGGGTCATACTTTCCTGGAATGGATATGATCTCCTTTGGCCCCACTATCAGGGGAGCACATTCTCCGGACGAAAGGGTACAGATTTCCTCAGTAGCGAAATTCTGGAACTTTCTGTTGTCGGTACTGAAAGAAATTCCAAAAAACACTAAATAAAAAAGAAATACTTATTTTAGACGCTCTTTAAAGAATATTTTATGATTATTGCACCAAGAATACGTGGATTTATCTGCCTGACGGCTCATCCTAAAGGATGTGAGCAGAACATTGTCAATCAAATTAACCACGTTAAATCAAAAGGAGCTATAGCTGGCCCTAAACGTGTGCTGGTTATTGGCGCATCTACAGGATTCGGACTGGCATCAAGAATTACCAGCGCCTTTGGATCAGACGCCTCTACTATCGGAGTATATTTTGAAAAACCTCCTGCACCGGGAAAACCGGCTTCACCAGGATGGTACAATACGGCTGCTTTTGAAACAAAAGCACATGAAGCAGGCCTGTATGCAAAAAGTATCAACGGAGATGCTTTTTCTGATGAGATTAAACAGAAAACAATGGACCTGATTAAAGCTGATCTTGGACAGATCGATTTGATCATCTATAGCCTGGCTTCGCCAAAAAGAGTAAACCCTAAAACAGGAGTAGTTCATAGTTCAGTTTTAAAACCTATAGGACAAGTTTTTACCAATAAAACGGTAGATTTTCATACAGGTATTGTTTCCGACATCTCTATTCAGCCTGCTAATGAAGAGGAAATAGAAAATACGGTTGCCGTAATGGGTGGAGAAGATTGGGGATTCTGGATAGAAGACCTTAAAGCTGCAGGTTTGCTGGCTGAAGGCGCGACTACTATTGCTTATTCTTACATTGGCCCTTCATTAACTGAAGCCGTATACCGCAAAGGAACTATTGGAAGAGCAAAAGACCATTTGGAAGCTACAGCATTCAGTATCACTGAAAAATTAAAGGACCTGAACGGAAAAGCTTATGTTTCAGTGAATAAGGCACTGGTTACACAGGCGAGTTCTGCTATTCCGGTAATTCCGCTTTATATTTCCTTGTTATATAAGGTAATGAAGGCAGAAAATATCCATGAAGGTTGTATTGAGCAGATGCAGCGCCTGTTTCAGGATAGGTTATATTCAGGTACAGAGATCGCTACAGACGAAAAAGGAAGAATTCGTGTTGACGATTGGGAGATGCGTGAAGATGTACAATCGCAGGTTGCTGCATTATGGCCAGAGGCGACTACAGAAAGCCTTCCTGAGATCGGTGATCTGCCAGGATATAAAAAAGACTTCCTTAATTTATTCGGCTTCGATGTAGCCGGTGTAGATTACGATGCAGAAGTTGATGAAATGGTAGATATACCAGGATTGGTATAATTATATTTAAACTATACCACAAAGGATCATTCGCTAGAATGATCCTTTGTGGTATAAATAGGTTTCGTTTATTTTAAAAATTACGTTTTGAGCGCAATGTTTCTATTTCTTCCATAGCCTCCTGAATGCCATCACGTTGTTTCCTCAGCAGGTTAATGTGATCAGCATGGTCTTCATAATCCGCAATATACTGGTTGTATTTATCCAATGCAGCTTGTTCTCCGGTTACGATAGCATCTAAAATAGCCTTGTCTTCCTTACTGCTCAAAGCCTGTGTAATATCTAACCAGGTACGGTGTAATGCGCCCAGTACACTACCGCTTTCATTGGTTGCCTGAGCACCATGAGTAACAATATGTGCTCTCAGCTCTTCTGCATAGGCTGTGCGCTGTGCTTCATATTTTAAAAAGACGCCTTGTAACTCAATGGTATCGGTTCCTTTACTTGCAGCTTCGTATCCCTCTTTTCCATCGTTTAAAATGGAGAGCAGATCTTTTAAGTCGCTGATTATTTCTTTATTGGTTTCCATAGCTCAAATAAATTGGTTTCAAGATTGTATATAGATAACCTTTATTTACGGGAAATAGTTTTTTTTATATCTCTGTTAAAGGCCCTTACAGAACTATTATCCTTAAAACTATATTGTGCAAAACATATCTTCTGTTACGTCGTTTAATAGATATGGAAATGTTCACCCTTGAAAATCAGCTTTGCTTTCCTGTATATGCTTTGTCACGCCAGTTAACGGCGATGTACCGGCCTTTACTGGAGAAATTTGACCTTACCTATCCTCAGTATCTGGTGATGATGATGTTGTGGGAAAAGGATCAGGTGACCATTAAAGAGATCGGTGAAAAGCTATTACTGGATACCGGAACGCTAACACCTCTCCTAAAAAGACTGGAGCAAAAGAATTATTTGTCCAGAACAAAGGGAACCAAAGATGAACGCATGGTATTTATCAGTCTTACCGAACAGGGAAAAGGCTTAAAATCTGAAGCTAGTAAAATTCCCGGTGCATTAGTGTGCGCGCTGGATATTCCCCAGGCAGAAATACTGGATCTGCAGAAAAAATTAATCGAATTTTTAAATAAAATCATACAAAATCATGGATAAAATAGAAAAATTGTACACTGCTGAAGCAACAGCTACTGGTGGCAGAAACGGAAATGTAAAATCATCAGATGGTGTATTGGATCTGGAAGTAAGAATGCCGAAAGAATTAGGTGGTGGAGCAGGTGCATTTACCAATCCTGAGCAGCTTTTTGCTGCAGGTTACTCAGCTTGTTTTGACAGTGCTTTAAATATGATCATTAAGACAGAGAAAGTAGCAGCAGGAGAAACTCAGGTAACCGCTAAAGTAAGTATCGGCAAAAACGGATCAGGTGGATTTGGTTTGGCGGTAAAACTTTCTGTTTCAATTCCTGATGTAACAAAGGAAGTGGCACAATCGCTGGTAGAAAAGGCGCATCATGTATGTCCGTATTCTAATGCAACCCGTGGAAACATTGAGGTAGAACTGGAAGTAATTTAATATTCGCAGCAATCAGCCCGAATTAAATTCTAATGGAAAAAGGGTCATAGTTTCTGCTTTGATCCTTTTTCTATTTAGCTTATCCACATTGATTTTTAGATGTTGATAAGTTATTAACAGAAAATGGGGCTTTGGCAATTCTATTAGTTTGCCTGTTAGTGACTTACAAAATAGATGAAATTTAATCTTTTTTTGTTGGTAATTTTTTGGATCTTCGCCCTCCCAAATCGGCAGTTTGTTTAGCCGTTGTTAAGTCGAAAACCTCTAATATATTATAAGAAATATGAGTAAAACTTGTACAGAAGTATGGAATAACTGTCTCCAGATTATTAAGGATAATATTCCGGCCCAGAGTTTTAAAACCTGGTTCGAACCTATATCCGCTTTAAAATTGGAAGACAGCGTTTTAACCGTACAAGTACCAAGTTTATTCTTTTATGAATGGCTGGAAGAGCATTACGTAGGATTATTACGTAAGACTGTAAAGCAGCAAATGGGCGAAGAAGGCCGTCTGGAATATAATATTGTTGTAGATAAGTCGTCAAATAGCGGCTCTCCCTATACTACTAATATGCCTTCTAACGGTAACGGAGGCGCATCAAAAATGCAGTCTATGCCGATACCTGTTTCCATTAACAAGGACATTAAAAATCCATTCGTTATACCAGGCTTAAAAAAACTAAATGTAGACCCTCAGTTGAACTCCAATTATACATTTGAGAGTTATGTTGAAGGCGACTGCAATCGTCTGGCACGTTCGGCAGGTTTTGCTGTAGCGGCAAAACCAGGTGCTACTTCATTTAATCCGCTGATGATCTATGGTGCTGTAGGATTGGGTAAAACTCACCTTGTACAAGCCATTGGTAATGAGATCAGGCGTACTCTTCCTGATAAGCTGGTGATCTATGTTTCCTGCGAGAAATTTTGCCAGCAGTTTGTAGAATCGCTAAAAAATAATACGATCAATGATTTCGTGAATTTCTATCAGGCGATGGATGTGATCATTATGGATGATGTACATAATTTTGCAGGTAAGGAAAAAACGCAGGATATTTTCTTTCATATTTTTAATCACCTGCATCAGTCGGGCAAACAGATTATTATTACTTCAGATAAAGCACCAAAAGACCTTTCTGGATTAGAAGAGCGCTTGCTGAGCCGTTTTAAATGGGGTCTTTCAGCAGATCTGCAAATACCAGATCTGGAAACAAGAATAGCTATCCTGAGAAAGAAAATGTATGCTGACGGAATTGAACTGCCAGCAGAAGTAGTAGAGTATGTGGCGCATAATATCGATAATAATGTGCGTGAGCTGGAAGGAGCTATGGTTTCCCTGTTGGCACAATCTACATTGAATAAGAAAGATATTGATCTTGGACTGGCCAAATCCATGTTAAAGAACTTCATTAAAAATACTACTAAAGAGATTTCTATGGATTATATCCAGAAATTAGTATGTGAATATTTTGAAGTGCCCATAGATATGGTAAAATCGCCTACCAGGAAAAGAGAGATCGTACAGGCACGTCAGATCTCCATGTACTTGTCTAAAAGCTTAACTAAATCGTCTTTAAAGAGCATTGGTGCTTTTTATGGAGGAAGAGATCACTCTACAGTGATTTATGCCTGCCAGACCGTAGAAGATTTGATTGAGACGGATAAAAAATTTAAAGGATATGTAAATGATATCCAGAAGAAATTAAAGATGAGCTAAGTAATTTTTTTTCATCTGTATAAAGGGTATTTGTCATTAGCGAATCCCTTTTTTTTATGCCTTGATATTGGGCATTTTTTTTCTGGCTTCAACAGGCAGATCAAAGATTTCATGATCTTCATCATCCTCATTAATAGATATAAAGATTATATTGTAAGAAATTATTTGCAATGAAAGTAGCTATTTTCAGCACACATACTTATGACCGGCATTTTTTTGATCTGGTAAATACAGATCGTGAGCATGAGCTGTTATATCTTGAACCATCGCTAAATGCAAAGACGGCAATTCTGGCTGCAGGCTGCCAGGCAGTATGTGTATTTGTAAATGATATTGCCGATAAAGCTACCCTCCAGGTACTGCAGCAGGCAGGAATTACTACATTGGTACTGCGTTGCGCTGGTTTTAACCAGGTAGACCTGGATGCTGCTAAAGAATTGAATATTAAAGTGTTTAGAGTGCCTTCTTATTCTCCGGAAGCTGTGGCAGAACATGCGGTAGCCATGATCATGACTTTAAACCGAAAAACACATAAAGCATATAACCGTGTGAGGGAAGGGAACTTTTCATTGGAAAGACTGATCGGTTTTAATCTTCACGGAAAAAAGATAGGGGTTATAGGACTGGGACAGATCGGTTTAGCTTTTGCCAGAATTATGCAGGGATTTGGTACAACAGTGATTGCTTTTGATCCTGTGGTAAAGGAAGTGCCTGCAGGGATTGAACTGGTGGATTACGATAAACTTATTGCTGCTGCAGATGTAATATCTATTCATTGTCCGCTTAATACGCATACACATCATCTGATCAACGAAGCCAGTTTTGCACAAATGAAGCCGGGCGTAATGCTGATCAATACCAGCAGAGGGGCACTGCTGGATACTGCCCATGCCATTGAAGCCTTAAAACAGGGTAAGTTGGGCTACCTTGGAATTGATGTTTACGAACAGGAAGATAAGCTTTTCTTTAGGGACCTGTCTGAAAGCCTGATCCCTGATGAACAGATCCTGAGGTTAATGAGTTTCCCAAATGTACTGATCACGGCACACCAGGGTTTTTTTACCAATGAAGCTTTAACGGAGATTGCACAAACAACCTTAATGAACTTAAGTGATGCAGAAAAAAACAGCACCAATGAGAATGAATTAGGAACTGCAGGATAGGGTAGAGCTTCCGGGCTGATCATTTGCCCAGTCTGGCCTTAACGCAAAGAATTCATCGTAGGTATTGGAATAAGGATCTTTCATTGCTTTTTGTAATTTTAGGAAAAGTTCATTTTGCCCTTTCTCCATTTCCTGTATAGCCTGATGTAAAAGGTAGTTTCTTAGAATAAACCGCGGATTACTTGAACTCATTAGGACTTTAGAGGCCTCAGGAGAAATTTTATTAGTCAGAATCCTTCCCTGATAAGATTGAATAGTTAAATATAAAGCCTTCATTGATGCATCATCAGGCTGTGCATAAAAAGAGGGTTTAAAATAGGCTGCCAATGCATCCTGATGTTCAAAATCAGAAGGCAGATCTATCAGCAACTGATAAAAGATGGTCATATCAGGCTTAATCTGGCTCAGGCTTTTTTCAATATCATCGATCAGGTTTTTATCTTCTTCCCTAACTTCATCAAGACCCAGTTTATTTGCCATCATAGCGAAATATTTTGCAGCATACAGGGATTGAAACTCTTCCAGTGCGGCAACCAGTTCATCAGTATGCTCACATAAAGGGGCTATTGCACTAGCCAGACAGCTCAGGTTCCAGTAAGCAATGGTATGCTGGCGGCCAAAAGCATATCTGCGGCCGGGAAGATCTGTGGTATTTGGTGTAAAATTAAGATCGTAATCATCTAAAAATGAATAGGGGCCGTAATCTATAGTCAATCCCAGGATAGACATATTATCTGTATTCATTACCCCATGAACAAAGCCAACTCTTAACCATCCTATGATCATATCAGCCGTTCTTTCTACAACTTCCTTAAACCAGTTGATAATCTTATTTTCTCCTGTTAAGTGAGGATAAAAATTTTCTATGGTCCAGTCGGCCAGTTTTCTTAAAGCTGCAGTTTCCTGTCTTGCAGCAAGCATCTCAAAATTCCCAAAGCGCAGGAAACTTGGTGCTGCGCGCATCACTATAGCTCCTGGTTCATCAGCAGCATTTCCGTTGTAAAACATATCTCTCATTACCTGATCGCCGGTAGCTACAAGGCTTAAGGCCCTGGTAGTAGGGATACCCAAATGGAACATGGCCTCACTCATCAGATATTCCCTAATGGATGATCTCAATACCGCTCTGCCATCACCTCTTCGTGAATAAGGTGTTGGGCCTGCGCCTTTTAGCTGAAGTTCATAAGTCTTTTTATTGGAAGCCGGCCATTCACCCAGGGTGATTGCCCTTCCGTCACCGAGTTGCCCGGCCCAGTTTCCAAACTGATGACCCGCATAACAGTTAGCATAGGGGTACATAGATGGTGTAACCAGGTTTCCTCCAAGAATATCGATATCCTGCTGATCAGGTTTTTGTATACCGAGTTCATTGGCCAGTTCATCAGACCAGGCAAGCAGCTGAGGCTGATGAACAGGTGTAGGAATAGCTTTACTGTACAAAACCCCGGGAGTTTGCCGCGGTTGCAGATTCCCTGTTTGATCACCTTCAAAAGTGGTGACAAATTCATTTTTAAAGATTTGTGTACTTAAATTTTCCATATTTCCGGCAGGTCTTTTCAATACACGAAGATAGGTTCATTTCGTAATTTAAAAGTTGTTTTACTGTAAAACTCAGCTTAAGGATCAATCCCCGATACTGTTCAGCATCAATTGCCAGCCCTCTGGATCTGCTTTTATTCCTTTTACCTGATGGTAAATAGTTAATAAGCCCGGATCAAACCAGGCTGCCAGTGCCAGTGTTCTTAATCCATTTGCAGGGTCAAATAAAGTTCCTGCCTGGTATCCTGCTTCTCCATTTTTTGCCCTGTCCTGATCAAATTGAACGGTAGAATGAACAAATTCTCCATGTTTTTTTGCGCCTGTAATAAAAGGCAGCAACCATTCTACTGATTTTTTTATAGCAGCATGAGTAGTAGTCTGGTAATTATAAAAATCTTTTCCTGTAGCCTTTTTGATCACAATGGCCAGTTTAAGCAACGGTTCCAGGTCATAAACATGGTAGTGCAGCGCATCGCGCAGTTTAAAATCTATACTGGTACCATCTGGTAATAAGTTGACCTCCAACTGCTTTTTTAGTGCAATAATGGTAAATGACTGCAGGCTGGTATCCCCGGTAGCAAAAGCAATTTCACCAATGATCTTTAGCCGGTGCGAATTCCAGTTATTATAAGCTGTTTCCTTGTTTTGATTTTTAGGCATAGTATTGATCTCAGCTTCGGCAATCTGATGGAGCCAGTTGACAATTAGTTCATTATCAGTTGTCTGTAGATTTTTTTTAATGAGGTCATATCCTTCAATAGCGCCATCAAGGTTTGTATCATTGATCGGGTTTCCTGCAGGATGATTCACTTTTGCCCAGGCTAAAAGGTAGTCTGCCGCTTTCTGTAATTCGGCGGGATTGCCATATATTTTATAGATCAGCGCCAGTGCATATATTTTTCTAAAATCTTTTAGGGCATGCTGTGTAGCAATTTTGATGGGATCACCCTTTAATTTTCCTTCTGTGCTGATCGTTTCGATAGGATCTGGTAAAGTGTCCATCGCCTGATCTGCCAGGTGTTGCTGCTGCTGAATCAGATACTGAATTTCCGGATTGACCTTATGGAGCACCTTTAGCTGTTCAAGTCCTGCTGAACTCAGGCTCATATATTGTGCATTTGCCTGTATGGAGGACATTATGATGGCTAATAGGTAATATATTTTCCTCATTTTACTGGGTCAGATTAATTAAAGATACTTATTGTTTCTGTTTTCCAAATAAAATATTGAACAATAAATATGAAATTTTTATGCATTTTATCTTCATGGAAAAATGAATAAAATGAATGGCAATTGCCCCTTGTAATTTGCATTTAACGCAGTATTTTTGGATACATTAAATTAATTAATAATTTAATATTATGATTGCATTAGATATAGAGCCAGTGAAAGTAGTTATAGGTGATTGCGAAAATCCGGCAATTGACCATTGCTTTGAGCGCAAATTTCTTGAAGATTTAAAGGACCGTGATAGTTTATCTTTTAGAAAACTGTACCAAATGCATGCTGCTCCCTTATTGGGAATTATTATGCGGATAGTCCCAGCCAGAGAGATAGCAGAAGATATCTTACAGGATTCTTTTGTGAAAATATGGAAATCTATTCATTTGTATGATCCGGATAAAGGCAAGTTATTTACATGGATGGCCAAACTGGCGCGTAATTCAGCTATTGATTATAAAAGAGGAAAAACCTTTGCTAAAAGTACACGTAATGAAGATATTGACAGTGTTTACTCGCAGGTTGACCATTTTCATCATGTTCCTGACCGTACTGATTCGATAGGGGTGCGGGACCTGATGGGGCTGTTAACTGCTTCACAAAAACAGATACTCGATCTGGTGTACTTTCATGGGTACACACAGGCCGAAGTATCTGATGAGCTGCAAATTCCCTTAGGAACAGTGAAATCTAAAATAAGAATCGCTGTAAAAGAGCTGCGGGTTTATTTTTTGTAGACTGCAAGTTCTGCAATGCGGACTGTAGACTTACCATTTTTATCTGGAACCGACTGCTTAGACAATAGTCTGATATATCTTGCCGAAGCAGGCTGTGTCAATGAAATTAGCTGAAGAATAGGGTTAGCCTTGATATTAGAGAATTCACCTTCGGCTATTTTGTTCCAGTTTGTACCATCATCGCTAGTTAACACTTCATACTTTTCTATAGCACCGGCGGCCGACTGATCTTGTGCAGGAAGGTAACCTACAGCAGAAAACGTAAGCGGTTTTCCAAAATCGATATCGATATTACTGCCATTGCTCAACTGAGAAAAAGAGTTTTCATTACCATCTATTACATAAGCAGGATTGGATAATTCAGCTGGGCTGTTCAGCACTTTCCAGTCAGATGTTTTATACCTGTTTTTATCCTTTTTAATCCCTTCATTCTTTAGTTTGGGCTCCATATACAATCCTATTTCACTGAGAGCTATGCTTACCGGGGCATAGATATGGATACGGATCTTAGCGGCAGCTTCAGAATGATCAAGACGGATGATCCTGTTGGCACCAATACTGGTAGCATTTGCCAGATTAATCCATGTTCCCTTTTTGAAAACATCAACAGTCACACTGTCTATACGCTGACCCAATTTAATATTTTCACGCAGCTGTATGATCGTAAAACGAACAGGTTTTTTAAAAGTCAGTTCTGCAGTAGCCTGATGTACTTTATTGTCTGTGGCCCAGTAACTGTAACGGCTGGCATCTGTTAAATTTGCTGCC
>Ga0233344_1000131_pt1 | contig 14398 bp, 14 predicted proteins | sample GEONDECOMP281_FD_180697 | JGI IMG/M metagenome (GOLD analysis project Ga0233344, IMG submission 180697) | Leaf litter microbial communities from Shasta-Trinity National Forest, California, United States - GEON-DECOMP-281 | ecosystem: Environmental > Terrestrial > Plant litter > Unclassified...
CTATACTCAGGTTAAACATGGGCGAAAGACAGACAAAATACTTTTTGCAGTCAAGGCGTTAAATATCCGCTTTCGGACCGTCTTACCGTCTTAATTTCCTTCTACTTTTGTGCTGATCTTAGTTTTTATTGAACACTTGTAAAAACTAAAAAAAATTGCAGGAACAACTATTTCATTATATATAAATTGACCATTCACACTGATAATCATTTAGTAATGATTATATTCCAATTAATTCCCTTAATTTAATGTAGTATAATAAACACTTCTTTAACCATAACACAGCTAACCGGCACATTAATAAACATTTTATTAGTATAACAAGGAACATTATGATTGAATACCCTTTACAGAACGCATCTTATTGGATTGAACATTTGGACTTACAGCCACATCCCGAGGGAGGACATTATAAAGAAATATTCCGTTCCAAATTAGCGGTATTAAGAACGCATGATGAGCAGAGCAGACGGGCGGTTACTTCTATTTCCTATTTATTGGAAGGTGCAGATTTTTCTGGATTTCACCGTCTTTCCTCGGATGAAATATGGTACTTCCATAAAGGCTCACCTTTAACTATCCATGTAATTGATAACCAGGGCTTCTATCATAAACTAGAGCTCTCTGACAGTGGCTTTGGCAACTTATCATTATTTGTTGAGGCCAACCAATGGTTTGCAGCAGAAATACCTTCCAAAACCGGATTTACATTAGTGAGCTGCGCAGTGGCTCCAGGCTTTGAGTTCAGCGAATTTGAAATGGCAAAGGCAAGAGAATTGACAGCTTTATACCCTCAGCATGCTTCCTTGCTAAATAGATTATGCCGGGAGTAATTAAAATGCTGTTATAAATTTATCTTCTTATCCAGCCTGTCCAGCCTAAATTTTTCTACCAGGTAATTAATAATTGGCGCTGTAATAGCCGCACGCATTTTTTCGATAAAAGTGCAGCATAAAAACAATAATAAAGCAATCAGAAATAGGGTAAAGTATACATTTAAAACCATATAATGCGTTGCTATGTTATTCAAATTTCCTGTTAACAGATCTGCCGACACTGGATGTTCATGTACTAAATACACTGCCAGCACGGAGGAGGAGAAAAAAGAAATCGCAGTATAAGAGATCTTAAGATTCTTAAAAAAGAAGAAAAAAGAAACAGCAGAAATCAAGACCAATGGGTTGTTATAAGAAAAGGCCGTCCAGGCAAGATCTACACTAAAATATTTCAAACACACATCAAACATTGTAAAAATTAAAAGAGAGCAGATGATATAAAGACTAAAATAGAACAGCTTCCCTTTTTTAAGGTCTAAATATCCATTGAAAGCCTGGCCATAAAAATACATACAGATAAAGCTAAACAAGGAATACCCATTTAGCACGCCCAATGCCGATGGATCCAGCGTAAATCCAACAATAAAATTAATCAGCGTCAATACACCCAAAACATATAAAAATTGAAACTTAGTAAGATGCTTTTTAGCCAGGTTTAAAAAAGGACTCAACAAATAAAGGAAAAAATAAGCAGTTATAAACCACCACTGTCCATTCGGAATAGACAAGATACCATTCCAGAGCATATCCATAGACAACTCGCCATCGGTAACAAGATTATAGATAACATCAATTGCAATGCTGTAAGTAACAGCCTGTATAAATAAACTGAGAACAGTTTTAACTCGAAATTTTATTCCATAATAACCAGAAATAAAAATAAAGCAATTGACAGTCATGATCAGGAAGCTATCTATAAATAATCCATGTAATGCATCATGATTGATCCTGGTACTTCCAGATGTATATAAAAGATGAAGTCCCCTCCCACGCATTAAAAAATGGTGACAAACGATCATGATCATTAAGATAATCCTCAACAATTCAACATTAAGCTCTCTTGGCTGCTTAGCCTTTATGGTCATATAAAACGATTATTTTTTTTGTAAGGAGTTATTAAATCTCATTTAACAAAACACTTCAAAAGTACACATACAATATCATTTTTGCTCAGCCAAACATTAAACTTATAAATAGGTTATTGTATAGAGCCCGGATTTTATAAATCTGGCTAAAATTGACTGATAAAGATGTATTTATTAACTTTATCCTAACTATAAAACATTCTGTCTGACATCGTAGTTATGTTATCAGGCGCTGTTAATCATATCACAGATATTAAATGAACAATACCCTTTATACTTTTACAGACAGAGAACTTATTGAAATCCTCTCTCTGTCTCCCAATGCCACAGCCATTTATACCACTAAGCAGATCATTATTCAAAATGCAAATGATGCGATGTTAAACCTTTGGGGCAAAGACAAAAGCATTATTGGAAAGCCTATCATTGAGGCTATTCCTGAACTAAAAGAACAACAATTTATAGATATATTAAAAAACGTTTGGAACACAGGCATTACTTATAAAGCTGTAAACACGCCAGCAAACCTGATCATAAACGGTGAATTAAAAACATTTTACTACGATTTTACTTATCATGCGCTAAAGAGTGAAGCTGGTAATATGTATTGCATTTTACATACTGCTACAGATGTAACAGAACGCAATATTACTCTTAAAACTCTGGCGCAGGCTAAAATAGCTGTTGGAGCACTGGAAACGGAGCAGGCATTGAATGAAGAGCTGATGGCCACTAATGAAGAACTAAATACGACCAATGAAGAAATGCTCAGTATGCAGCAAAGCCTGCTCGAACTGAACAATGAGCTGGAAAAACGGGTAGCAGACCGTGTCCGGGACTTGGCAGCAAGTGAAAAACAGTTAGAAGAGATTTTGAATCAGTTACCCGCTCCTGTAACAGTTCTGAGAGGCAAAAATCAGGTTATAGAACTTACTAATCAATCTATACTTTCTTTTTGGAATAAAACCAGAGAAGAAGTAATTGGAAAACCTATGCTGGAAGTATTTCCTATATTAAAAAACCAGCCATTCCCAGCCCAATGGAAGCAGGTACTGGAAACAGGAGTTGCCGTAGCTAACCGCGAAAAGCCTGTAACCTTTAATACACCTGATGGTGGCACGCGACAATTTTATGTTGATTATTATTATCAGCCATTAGTAGATTATGATGGGAACAGAACCGCTGTACTGGCTACTGTTATTGATGTGACAGATAAAGTTCAATCCCGTAAACAACTAGAAGACAGTCAGCTTAAATTACTAAACCTTAATAACGAACTGTCTGCCATCAATCAGGAGATGATTTCAACTAACGATGAGCTCACCACTACAAATAAAGAACTGGCAGAAACCAGGAAAAATCTGCTTAAAACAGTAAATGAGGTAGAAAAAAGCGAAGCCAGATTCAGGTTTCTGGTTAAGCAGGCACCTGTAGCCATTTCTATTTTAAATGGCAGAGAACTTAGAATAGAATCCGTTAATGATATTATGTTAAATATAGTAGGTAAATCAGCTGATATTATTGGAAAGATCTACGCAGAAGCCCTTCCCGAACTTCAGGGTCAGCCTTACCTTAAAATGCTGGACGACGTATTTACAACCGGAAAGCCATATTTTGGCAATGAAGCCAGAACTATTTTTGTGCAGGATGGAGAATTAAAAACCGGTTTTTACAATTTCATCTTTCAGCCTATACAAAATGAGCAAAATGTAACGACGACTATAATGATCGTAGCGATAGATGTAACGGAGCAGGTACAATCCAGAAAACACCTGCAAAGGACAGAAGAAACGTTAAGACTTTCTATAGAGGCAGCAAATGTAGGCACCTGGCATTTTAATAATAAAACGAAAGAATTTTTGGTTTCCACAAAACTTAAAGAGTTGTTTGGTTATGGGGCCGAAGAAGAATTAACTTATGAAATGGCAATTGCACATATTCCTGATTCGCACAGAAGTGACGTATTGAAAGCAATGGGAGCCACAAGTGCAGACAACTCTTATTATAACATTGAGTTCCCGATTTTGGGATCACATGATGAAAATTTACGTTGGGTAAGGGCTTTAGGGAAATCTGAAGTAGAGAATGAAAGCAGCCTGAGTAATTTCTCTGGGGTAATTATGGATATTACCGAGCAAAAACAAGATGAACTGCGTAAAAATGATTTTATCGGTATGGTGAGCCATGAATTAAAAACACCACTAACCTCGTTAAATGGATACACACAGATCCTTCATCAGAAGGCAGTAAAAGCTGAAGACCGCTTTTCTGCTGGTGCTTTGGAAAAAGTTAATATCCAGATTAAGAAAATGACTTCTATGATCAATGGATTTTTAAATATATCACGCCTCGAATCCGGTAAGATCCATTTACAGAAAGAGCATTTCTACCTGGAGGAGCTAATGGAAGAATTAGTGGAAGAAACAAGGCTTACTACATCAAGTCACGAGATCACTATTTCCCATAGAGAACATGTTAAAATTTATGCCGACCGCGATAAAATTGGCTCAGTGATCTCTAACCTGCTGAGTAATGCTATTAAATATTCCCCCCTAAATAAGCAGATAGAAGTAAGCTGCGACATAAAAGAAAATAATGTACAGTTCAGTGTGAAGGATAGAGGTATGGGGATTAGATCACATGATGTGGAAAAATTATTTGACCGCTTTTATCGGGTTGAAGGTAATCACACACAGAATATTTCTGGTTTTGGTATTGGCCTTTACTTAAGCGCAGAGATCATTGAACGCCACGATGGTACAATTGGTGTAACCAGTGAGATAGGAAAAGGTTCTACTTTTTACTTTAACCTCCCGGTAAACAACCAAGGGTCAAATATTAAATAAATAAATTGAATATTATATTTTTGTTAATTTTTGAAAACTGATGCAATCCAGATCACGTAAGTACATTTTAAACAATATATAGTCTTAGTTTATGGAAGAGTATACTATCGCAGTAAAACACATTACCAAACCAACATTAAGGGGAATAGTTTGCTTTTTAGCTGATTCTCAATACGATGAAAGAGATTTTGCAAATGAACTACACAGGTCTAAGACGATGTGCTGGATTGGACAGCAAGACGTTATTGAAAAGGAGATCATTGAAAATGGTAACGTTGAAAAAGTAATCAGCAATGAAATAAACGAATTCAGAAGAAATTTCAGTGACGTAGTTCAGGATTTATATAAGATTGGCAGATATTCTCAGGTACAGCAAATGATGGCAATGGTAGAGGAATTTATTAGTGGATCTATAGAAACGATGTACGATTAAATTTGGTTTCTTAACTTCTTTTTCAATAAGCCTGCTGCATTTGTATATCCACCTTCAGATCCGTCTACAAAGTGGATATGCCCATCCTGAAGATCACGTACATAACAAGACATGACAGATTTACTGCTTACGTAGAGCCCAAACTTAATTTCGCCAAGCTTTTCCAATTTATTTAGAGATTTTTCCAGGCGTAACCTTTGTTTTTCTGTCCCGGAGATAACCGTGTTGATTCTGCCATCTATGACCAGCGTATCAGACATATTAACCAGGCGAATCAAATAATCACGGCCATTTTGTGTTTTAAAATACAAATAGCCCAACAAAAAACTGAATAACGTATAAATCGTCTTTAAGATAATTATACTGCCGAACCTTGCCCGCATTTCCATTTCTATGCGGCTAAAAGTTGTTTTCAACTCCAGCTTTGATACGGAAATGGGCTGTCTCTTTTCTGGTGCACCATATATATCATCGATATGGAGAATTACTTTTTTGAACACTTCAGATTGCTTAAACCCTTTTCCAGCAATGGCTAATAACGTAACTACTTCATAATGATCCTCAGGAGGATCTATTTTATCCCAGCGGCATTGCATTCCTGTAAGATCCAGTTCCTCTTCCTGGCTGCTCTGGCTGAAAAAGGTATAGTTATCTCCTTTGATCACTTTTTCTGCATAACTTAAACCATTTCCAAGTACTACTGGGATAGAAAGAGTTTTAGAACTTTTAAATTTAGCGATCAGAAGCTCTTCGTCATGCCCGTATACTTCCCTCACAGGTATTGTTCCAGCTCTTAATTCAAGGCCAAAGTTCTTGAACGTATCTGCCTTAAAAAGTAGCAGCGCCTGCATTGCATTATCTATAATAGAGAGCGGAACAATAAATGTTGCACCATCACCACCAAAAAAGAACGGAACAGTTAAATTCTCCTTATATACTAAATTAAGGACAGCAACAATACTTCCTGTGGCTACCTGATTTACAGTTTCGTGAAGCCCGCTGGCCACAGCACCTGTAGAGTTCTTGATATCTGTGATGATCACATGCCAGTCGTCCGGCACCCGATGAAACAGGTCATCCCTCATCAAAAGCTCACTGAGCTGAATAAGGTTTTCGGATAAACCGGAAAAAAAATGATCAGTAGATGCAGACATAGATGTTTATAAACCTTAAACTAATAAATCTTTAAGCTTTGGATGATATTGAGACGTTAAAAACTCAGTGATCGTAAATTCTGCAAGTTCATGTTTATAAAACGGATCTTTAGTAATGATCTTTTCTATAATTTTCTGGTCATCCGCAAGCGCAAGTATAATCCCTCCTGTTCGGGGAACCTTACGTCCGGAGGCTACAAATACGTCTTTTTTATAATACTTCTTTAAGTATTTTACATGGGCTGCCATATACTGATCCAATTCTTCTAAGGGTACAATATAAGTTAGGTTAATAATAAACATAAATATAGGTTTTATAAAAAAAGGAAGCATCCTTCCAGACACTTCCTTTTCAGTTTTTCGCAGGTAGCTATTTTTCTAAAGCACGAATTATGCCAAGAAACATGGTGAGAGTTTTTTTTTGTATCAGCAATGCTATAATCAAAAAGTAAAAAAAACCTTATATTAGGGTATACCAAATCATTATATGGAAAGACGTATCGTCATTAAACAGATCCTTATCATGGCTGGCGGATTAGCGCTATTGCCATCTTGTTTAAAGGAAGCAGGAAAATCTACCATCCTGCTTAAGAACATAAATATTGATCTGGACCAGGAAAATCTGTTGGGAGAAATTGCTGAAACGATCATTCCAAGAACTGACACTCCGGGAGCTAAAGAACTTAACCTTCATCTGTATGTTCTTAAAATGCTGGATGATTGTTACAGTGATTTGGAACAAAAGCAATTTGTAAACGGTATAGAGCAGCTAAAAGATTTTGTCCATCATAGACACGCTAAATCGTTTAATAAATTATCGATAACTCAGCGCCAAAATATATTGCTTGATCTGGAAAAGAGCAAAACACTATCTCCGGAACTTTTTGCATTTTATACCATTATAAAACAAAGAACCATCAAAGGTTATTTGAATTCAAAATATGTGATGACCAGCCTGATCAAATATGAATTGGTTCCTGGCAGGTATAATGGTTATTTCCCAGTTAAATCAGCTTAATTAGAAAAGAAACATGTCAAATATTAATATAAATGCCCTAAAGACCAACACTTATGATGCGATTGTTATTGGATCTGGAATTAGCGGAGGATGGGCAGCAAAGGAGTTCACAGAAAAGGGATTAAAAACCCTGGTACTGGAACGTGGACGTGACGTACAGCACATTAAGGATTATCCCACTACTAATATGTTTCCTTATGAATTTGCACACCGGGGCGAACTTACATTGGCAATTAAAAATGAAAATCCAATTGTTAGCAGGTGTTATGCTTTTAAGGAAGACGCAATGCATTTTATGGTGAAAGATAAGGAACATCCTTATGTGCAGGAAAAACCGTTCGACTGGATACGTGGTTATCAGGTAGGCGGAAAATCTTTATTATGGGCCAGGCAAACCCAGCGCTGGAGCGATTTTGATTTTGATGGCCCTAAAAGGGACAATTTCGCTGTAGACTGGCCAATCCGCTATCAGGATATAGCTTCATGGTACAGTTATGCAGAAAAATTTGCAGGCATTTCTGGTAATAGTGATGGACTGGCAGAATTACCTGACGGGGAGTTCCTTCCCGGTTATCCGCTAAATGCCGTAGAAGATTATTTTAAGGAGATAGTAAAAAACAAGTACAGCAACAGACATGTAATTAGTGCGCGTTGTGCCCATCTTTCTAAACCCAACCAGGTACATTATGATCAGGGGCGCGGAAAATGTCAAAATAGGGTACTCTGCCAAAGAGGATGCCCTTTTGGAGGATACTTTAGCAGTAATGCTTCTACCCTGCCCTGGGCGGCAAAAACAGGTCATTTAACCTTGAAACCCTTTTCTGTAGTAGAGTCTGTAATTTATGACGACGCTAAAGGAAAAGTAACCGGCGTGCGGGTTATTGATTCCAATACAAAAGAAACCACAGAATATTATGCGAAGGTGGTATTTATCAATGCGGGAGCATTAAACACCAACCTGATCTTGCTAAATTCTAAATCAAAACGATTCCCTAACGGCCTTGGGAATGATAGTGGCGTATTAGGCAAATATGTGGCTTTTCATAATTATAGTGCCCGTATCAGTGCAGAATATGATGGTAAAAAAGATTTTGCTACCGATGGAAGAAACCCGGCCGGAGGCGGCTATATACCCAGGTTTAGAAACGTATTTAAACAGGAAATGAATTTTAAAAGAGGATATGCTGCTGGTTTTGGTGCAGGCAGATATCACGAAACCGATAATGCCGGTGTTGGCTCCTCACTTAAAAATAATTTGCTTAAAGCCCCATTAGGTCCATGGCGTGTAGATTCTCATATGATGGGAGAAACCATCCCTAAGGAAAGTAATTTTGTGAGTCTGAGTGATGATAAAAAAGATAGCTGGGGCATCCCTCAGCTTAATATTTCTGTCGATTATGATGAAAATGATGCCCTGATGAAAAAAGATTATATAGAGCAGCTCACTGAAATGTTCACGGAAGCAGGGTTTAAAAATATCAAACCCAATATTGAAAGTCAGTCGCCTGGATTGGATATCCATGAAATGGGAGGTGTAAGAATGGGACACGATCCAAAAACTTCACTGTTGAACAAATGGAACCAGCTGCATACCTGCAGCAATGTATTTGTAACTGATGGTGCCTGTATGACCTCAACCTCTACACAAAATCCGTCTCTCACTTATATGGCCTTAACTGCAAGAGCCGTTGATTATGCAGTTAAAGCAATGAACAGGGGAGAAATCTAAGAAATGACTATATAACAATAGTCAGTATTTTTTAATTGATGATCAGCGACAAAATATCTTTTTTAAATTAATTTATTAAAAGGCTTCACCAAGACTAAATACAATAGAGCTATAACCTTTACTAAATCCATAATCCATACCAACATTTGTATTGGAGATCTTATTAAATTTAAGTCTTAAGCCTGTACCAGCTGCAGGATGCCATGAAGTGAATAAACTACCAGAACCACTAACAGAGTTAACATTCGTAAAAACTACAAAACCCAGGAGGCCATTATCTGTAATATCTCTTCTATACTCCCCTTCCAGGTAAAACAACGATTTACCACGGTAACGGTTTTGCTCCATTCCCCGTCCTGATCTATTATATGGATCCATATTAATACTAGGCAGGTCCAGGTAAGGCGTTTTATTGTTTAATACTGTCCAGAAATAAGTCCACACCGCAAGGGTATTTTGCTGACTTGGATTTGAAGGGTTAAGAGCAAAATATTTTCTCATATCAAGATATACAGAGCTCCAGTTATTATCGCTGCCTAATACAGTAGGGTTAATACGATAAATTAAATTAGCGTATGCACCTGGCAAAGGATTAATAGAGTTATTACGGGTATCATATAATAGATTGAAACTCAAACCAGAAGACAATGAACTGCCATCTATCCCATAGTTATATTTTGTATAGGATTTTAAATCCACATTTTTATCGTCTGCATGAATACTTGAATGATAATCAAGGTTATAGCCAATTCCGGCAAATAAATAAGGTTTTATCTTTTTTAAGGCACTTTGATAAAATCTAATATAATTATAATCCACTAAAGTACGATCTTCGTAAGCATGGTTACTGCCTAAGCCCCATGTATACTGCGGATAATGTAAAAAGCGAATGTCTCCCTGGATAGTCCAGGTATTATCTGGCAGCCAGATACTTGAACGCAAAGGCAAACCGAAACGTTTGCCAAAATTCCAATAAGGTGCAAATGTTACACTGGAAAGATTAGTAGTATTTTTGTCTCCTAAATATATTCCCGCTGTAGTACTTGTAATTAGTGCATGTCCACTCCCGCCTGGTGCAGAACCGCTAACAGGAAGTATAGAAAAATATACTTTTTTGCCTTTCTCTGTCCTTATTTTTCCCGGCCCGATATTAAAAAGGTCTTTTGCCAGGTCGATCAGATCCGTTTTGTTAACAGTATCAATTTTGGCACTGTCCTGAGGTATCATACCTGATGTATTCTGAGCAAACACTGCAGCAGGAAATAAACATAATAGTAGTAAAGTATATTTTATCATATATGGGGAGGCTTGAGTGCGTAATACTATATTAATCGTGCCAGTATTTATTTAACGCTGTTGAAGCTGTAATGTTTGACCATTTATTAATGTTTTACATGGCCTGACCTGGTTTTCATAAGACAAAAATAAAAAATTGGCTAAAAAATGATAAATCACGTATTTTTCTCCTTTCAATTACGTATTTCTCACCTAAACCATTTTTCATCATTATCCGTTATTAAGTTTAAAATCAATACAATAAACCAGCGTAACTAAATTTTCGACTGCATGAGCCTATATTATTATTCCTGTTTAGGTAAATGGTTAAACAGGGATACAAAAATTACTATCTTAAAAAGATTTACATCATGATTACATTTTCAGTGAGGTTTAAAGTCCGAAGCCTGGAATTGGATGCGATTGTAACTGCATCTGACCATCATGAAAAATTCAAGGTTGAATTAGTTACAGGCGAACCTCATCCTATACGGCTAATACGTTCTGCTGATGGGAACTGGAAGATAAAACATCCTGGTCTCCGCAATCTCACTGAACACGAATTTATTTTATTAGAAAAAACAATTGATGATCACCTGAATACGCTATAGTTATCTGTAGCAAACTATAAATATGAATTCAAATATAACTGCTGCCATATTCATTTAAAAAATGATAATGAAGACATCTTCAATCCTATTAAGATAGTTTCACACAATTTGCCGGGATATCTGTTATAACAACAAGACGATTTTATATCTTTACGAATTGAAAATGCAAAGCCAAATTATAGATTACAGTATCAGGGATATTATAGATTACCGAGCGTTATCCTGGTCAGAATCTGAAGAGTTCTTTTTCCTCACTAAAGTGCCTGTTAAGTTTGAACCCTTCTCTGTTAATCCAACATACTACTGTTTTGGAATGATTACTCAGGGCAATCTTAAAATCGAAATTGATCATCAGCCTTATAATTTATCTCCCAACTCGCTCATGATTTACCGGCCTGGGCAAGTATGGAAAGTCATCAGTATATCCGAAAATACCAAAGGGATGTTTGTATTATTTACAAAAAAATTCCTCGATTATTTAAATGAAAATATCTTTTCTGTTCAAAGCCGTTCTTTTTTAAGTCAGGGTATAAAAACAGTTGTTGAGCTTTCAACAAACGACCGTAACAGTATACGGAACACATTTCAGGAGATTTTTTCATTACTGCAGCACCTCTCCAGTCCTAACTGGGAATTGATAGCCAGAAACCTGACCTCGGCGTTGGTTTATGAAACTGACACGATCCTTAAAGATTATATTGAAATCAATAAAGCAATTGTAAATAAAGACAATGAGATTTTTGTCCGGTTTAAAAACCTGATGACCAACCATTTTAAAGAAAATAAGCAGTTATCTTTTTATGCTTCAAAGCTTTGCATCAGCACCAACTACCTCTATGTATTGGTAAAAAAGGTTTCAGGTAAGAATCCAACACAATTAATCAATCAGCAGGTAATTGACGAAGCCAAATATCAAATTTGCCAAACATCCGGCAACTTTAGCGAAATTGCTTATTTACTGAATTTCAGTGATCCATTTACTTTTAGTAAGTTCTTTAAAAAACACACCGGATATTCTCCTTCTCAATACCGAAAGCAAGCTGCAGCGGTAAATCTCATAGAGGAATTTGACATGTAATATCAGGTTTTTGACATGGCATAACATGTTTCAACACATATCTTTGATTGATTAAATAATAAATTATGGAACGTTTAAAAGGAAAAGTAGCCATTATCACAGGAGCTGCAAGAGGCATGGGCGAATCACATGCACGTGAATTTATAGCTCAGGGAGCAAAAGTTGTTTTAACAGATCTATCAGAAGATGCAGGTAATGCCTTGGCAAAAAGCCTTGGCGAAAATGCAATATTTGTTAAACATGATGTCACCAATGGAGAACAATGGGCAAATGTAGTAAAAGAAGCTGAAAGTAAATTTGGTCCTGTCAGTATATTGGTAAACAACGCAGGGATTTTAGGTCCATTGGCAAAAACAGCAGAACTAACAGAAGCCGATTACCTTAAAGTTTGTTCCATCAATCAACATTCCGTTTTTTATGGCATGCACGCCGTAATCCCTTCAATGATTAAAGCTGGTATAGGATCTATTGTTAACATTTCTTCTATTGCCGGCCTGGTAGCTAATTATGGATTTCCGAATCTTGCCTATGTAGCCAGTAAATTTGCGGTAAGAGGAATGACTAAAGCTACAGCTGTGGAATATGGAAAAAATAATATCAGGGCAAATTCTGTACACCCCGGTTTTATCAATACACCAATGATGGTAGAAGCTACGAATGAAGATGGTGGTGATGCACTTGCTTTAATACCACTTGGACGTTTGGCAGAGGCTAAAGAAGTCTCAAACCTGGTACTTTTCCTTGCTTCTGATGAATCATCTTACATTACCGGTGCAGAACACGTTATTGATGCCGGAATGACTGCACAATAAGGATAACCACAAGGCAATGAAAAGGTTTGAAAATAAAGTAGTATTTATTACTGGCGGCGCCAGTGGTATTGGTAAAGCAGCAGCCATTGCCGCTGCTGCTGAAGGCGCTAATGTTGTCATTGGCGATTTGCCAGGCAGTCATCATGAAGAGGTGCTGGAAGAAATCAAGGCCGCCGGAAATGGACAAGTGATATTTGTTCCTCTTAATGTGGCTGATGCTTTAAGCATAGCATCCGCTATAGCTGCAACAGTAGAACATTTTGGAAGATTAGATGTAGCCTTTAATAACGCCGGCATAGGCGCTGATGGTAAAAATATGGCCGAGGAAGGAGATGATGTTTACCGCAGGGTGATCAGCATTAATCTTGACGGCGTATTTTTAGGAATGAAAAGACAAATTGAACAATTTCTGAAACAAGGTGGTGGCGTAATAGTCAATACTGCTTCTGCAATGGGATTAGTAGCCATGGAAGGCAATTCTCCTTATGTAGCTTCTAAACATGGGATTATTGGCTTAACAAAGGCTGCAGCACTGGAATACGGTAAACATAATATCCGCGTAAATGCAATATGCCCCGGATATGTAGACACCCCAATTTTAGGAACACTATCAGAAGAAGTCAGGAATGGAATCATTGCACAACATCCTATTGGCAGGCTGGGTAAGGTAGAAGAGATTGCTAAAGCCTTTCTTTTCCTTGCTTCTGACGATGCCAGCTTTATTACAGGTACAACACTAGCCGTTGATGGCGGATATACTGCAATTTAAAATTATTCTGGTTTATGCTTGAAAGCTAATTAATGTTTATGCCGATTGCCGGCATAAACATTAATTAGCTTTCAGCATTTTAGTACCGCTATCTTAATTTAATTCTTCGATTACAGAACCGCATTCAGACATAGATTTGCCCAGGTATGGATTTGCAATAATCTTGTTTTCGCTTAGCCACTGAGCTCCTTTGTTATTATTATACATTGGACAGTTATCATAATATAATTTTTGTCCGGCACCCAATAATTTCACTAAAGCATATACTTGTTTACTTAGGCTCTCAAAATGCTCCCGCTGATGTTTGATATTCCCGGCATTTTTTCCAATATGCTCAGCATTTTCTTTCGCACCCGCTTCTATATTCATATAAGTTTTAGCCTGTGCAGCAGTTAATGATTTTTTATCAAAAGCAGCAAAAGCCTTAACCATCGCATTTCCGGCAACAGCGGCAGCTGCGTCATTATCTTTAGCAAAAGCATTCTTAAGCTGCAAATAGGTGCTTAAAATATCTTTTAGCGGACTAACTTTGACTGCTGCCTCTACAGAAATATACTTTGTGGTAACTGTAGCACAGTTGGTTTCATTCCCTGCTTTATTTGCTCCCTCACTGGTATAGGAAATAATTAAAAGCGTAGAAAAGCAGATGCTGGAGATCAATAGTTTCATTTGGTATTTTTTTTAATTTACGCATTCACCTTAAATGCAGCCGCTAAACTACAATAATAGATCATAAAGAACAAAAAACGCCC
>Ga0233344_1000132_pt1 | contig 14216 bp, 16 predicted proteins | sample GEONDECOMP281_FD_180697 | JGI IMG/M metagenome (GOLD analysis project Ga0233344, IMG submission 180697) | Leaf litter microbial communities from Shasta-Trinity National Forest, California, United States - GEON-DECOMP-281 | ecosystem: Environmental > Terrestrial > Plant litter > Unclassified...
GGGGGGCGTAATCGTGAACAATAGGGCCATTTCTGCAGGTTTCTCTCCCTTTAAGATCACTTTAAAAGTGTCTTTGGTCGTCGTGTCGGTAAAGGAACGCAGCGCGATCTTAAGCCTTTTTGCAGGATCAATGGTTTGAACGGGTTCAGACGAGTGACAGGCTGTTAAAAAAAGGGATAAAAGGAGCAGGGCAGAATAAATACTTTTCATAAAGAGGACCTTGTGTCTCCCCTAATATAGAAAATTAACACTGCTTTAAACGAATGATTTTCTCCAGATCTTCTGGTGTATCTACAGCAATGGATTCGAGATCGGTAATACGGGTTTGAATGCTATAACCATTCTCTATCCAGCGCAGCTGCTCCAGGCTTTCAGCCAGTTCCAGTGCAGATGGCTGCAGTCTGGTAATCTCCAGTAAAGTTTCAGTAGTATAACCGTAAATACCAATGTGTTTGTAGAATTGGTGGGTGCCAAGCCAGTTGGACTGATCTGTTTTTCTGATAAAAGGGATAGTATGTCGACTAAAATAGATCGCTTCCTGACTGGTATTCAGCACTACTTTCGGGATGTTGTGGTTAAATAACTCGTCTTCCTTAACTATTTTTTTAACCAGTGTGGCCAGCTTTACCTCCGGATCAACAAAGCAGGAGCTGAGCAGATCTATCTGAACAGGATCAATAAAAGGTTCGTCACCCTGAATATTAATGATTACCTCAAAGCCTGTGAGTTTTTCTGCAACTTCTGCACAGCGGTCCGTACCACTCTGATGATCACTACGGGTCAATGCATATTCCCCGCCAAAGCGCTTCACTTCTGTAATGATCCGTTCGTCATCCGTTGCAATCACTACTTTATCCAGGCTTGCAGCACTGCAGGCCTGTTCATATACCCGCTGGATCATGCTTTTACCATTAATATCGATCAGCGGTTTCCCCGGAAACCTGGTTGATGCATATCTGGCGGGGATAATTCCAAGTTTAGCCATCTTAAAAAAGTCCGTTAATTTCTGCCTCTATTGCCTGTATCACTGTCCCCAGATCTTCCGGGTTATTGGTGAAATCCAGTTTATCCTTATCCAGGATCAGTAATTTACCTTTTTGGTAATCCTTGATCCAGGCTTCATATTTCTCATTCAATTTCGACAAATAGTCCAGACGGATACTGGCCTCATAATCCCGTCCCCTCCGTTGTATATTATTAACCAGCGTAGGCACTGATGCACGCAGGTAAACCAGCAGGTCCGGCGGTTTAATAAAGGACGTAATGTTATCAAAAATGTCCTGGTAGTTTTTATGGTCCCTGCTCGTCATTAGTCCCATTTCGTGCAGGTTCTCTGCAAAAATATAAGCATCTTCATAGATCGTACGGTCCTGAATTACGTTTCGCTGGTTATTCTGTATATCTACGATCTGATGGAACCTGCTGTTCAAAAAATAAATCTGCAGGTTAAAGCTCCATCGTTTCATGTCACTGTAAAAATCTTCCAGATAGGGGTTGTTCTCTACAGATTCGTACAAAGCTTCCCATCCGTAATTCTTTGCCAGCAGGCTTGTTAAAGTAGTTTTACCGGCGCCTATATTTCCGACTATCGCTATATGCATATGATGTATCTGATAAGTTGAAGGTAGTAATTATAAACTGAATTGATCTAAAATGGTTTAAAACCAATCAGTTCCCTTACGTCTTTGATCGTTTTCCGGGCGCTTTCCCTTGCTTTTTCGGCACCATGATTGGCAACTTTACGCAGGTAATCATTGTCTTTGGAAATTTCTATGATACGTTCGCGAATAGGAGAATTAAATATGATCATATCCTCTGCCAGCTGTTTTTTAAAGTCACCATAACGAATTGCACGCTTATTGTACAGCTCGTCAAAATGCGCCAGTGTATCTGCCGGAGAAACGATCTTCATCAGGTCGAATAAGTTCTGAATCACATCTGGCTTAGTCTGATTTTCTTCTGTCGGCCCCCCGTCAGATACTGCTTTTAATACCTTTTTACGGATATCTTCCGGTGCATCTGCCAGATAGATGCAATTGGCATCTCCCTCAGACTTACCCATTTTTCCTTTTCCATCCAGTCCCGGTACTTTAACCAGGTTTGCAGAATAGCTAAAAGCAAAAGGTTCCTTGAAATAATCGCTATGGTACAAACGGTTAAAACGGTTGCCAAAAGTACGGGTAAATTCAAGGTGCTGTTCCTGGTCTTTTCCTACGGGAACTTTAGTCGCTTTATGGATCAGGATATCTGCAGCCATGAGAGAGGGGTAGGTCAGTAAACCTGCATTTACATTATCCGGCTGAGAGCGGATCTTATCTTTAAAAGAAGTACTTCTTTCCAGCTCGCCCATATAGGCGTTCATGTTCAGGTAAAGGTAAAGCTCAGTGACCTCAGGAACATCAGATTGGATATAGATCGTGCAGGCTTCGGGATCTATCCCGCAGGCCAGGTATTCTACCAGCACATGTTTTACATAACCATGCAGGTCTCCAGGCGTCGGATGGGTAGTCAGGGAATGCAGATCTGCAATAAAAAAATAACAATTATATTCATGCTGCATCTTTATAAAATTGCTTACTGCACCAAAATAATTGCCTAGATGTAATTTTCCTGTTGGACGTATGCCACTAACTACTGTTTCTTTCATTGGAACGAATTTTTAAATCCTGCCGGCTATCAGCCGAACAAGAGGCCGAAATTAAGAAAAAACACGCATCCGATCCGATAATAATTTCTTTTTATCTGTAAACTGCCTGTAGCTTACCTATATATAATTAGCCTCATTAATTGAATCCGGTATTTTATTTTTTGTATTTTTGAATTAATGATCCCACTCCTAAAGCAGATACACCGCATTTACCTCCTGATGGTGATCGCGCTTTTTTTTATTCTTTTTTATCCGTTTTATTATATTGTATCCAGAAAACCGGAATGGTATGGTTTTCTAAACCAGCTGAGGACGCTGAACAGTTTCTTATGCAGTGTTTTTACCGGGATATTTTTTCGCTTTACCTATGAGGAAGAGCTGGTGGATACGCGAAACTATATTTATTGCGGTAACCATACCTCTAATCTCGACATTATGATCTTCTGCTTACTGGCTAAAGGCAGATTTAGTTTTATGGGAAAAGATGAACTGCTCAAAAATCCTGTTTTTAAGATTTTCTTCAGTACCATTGATATTCCCGTAAACCGGGCGAGCAAAATATCTGGTTTCAGGGCATTTAAACGTGCTGGCGACCATCTGGGGCAGGGAATGAGTCTGGTGATCTTTCCTGAAGGAGAAATCAGTGATGAGCACTATCCACCGGTACTAACGCCTTTTAAAAATGGTCCGTTCAGGCTGGCGATTGAAACTAAAACGCCGATAGTAGCAGTGAGTGTAATGGATGCCTGGCAGAAATTGTGGGATGATGGTTCAAGATATGGCAGCAGGCCCGGAATCTGTGATATTTATGTCCACAGGCCTGTTTATACAGAAAATTTAACTGACGATGATGCTGATCAGCTGAAAGACTGTATTTTTGACTTAATTAACAGTAAAGTGCTTAAAAGATGAACATAGATAAAGAGACGATTTATAAGGTGGCAGATCTGGCCAGAATAGAGATCGGCGATCACGAGGTAGAAGTATTACAGGCTGATATGAATAAGATCCTCACCTTTATGGAAAAGTTAAACGAACTGGATACCAGAAATGTAGAACCCCTGGTTTATATGAATCCCGAAGTAAATGTATGGAGAGAGGATGTGGTGATACAGGAACTTACCGTAGAGGAAGCATTAAAAAATGCAGCTGTTCATAATGAAGAGTTCTTTTTTGTGCCTAAAATACTGGATAAATAAATTTTGCTGTAACAATAGGGGGCCATTACCTGTCTAACCCGAAAGCTGTTCACAGCTGTATCAAGTTAAAATAAAGCTAAATGGAGAACCCGCTAATTATTATCAAAGAAATAGGCCGTAAGTATGTTATAGGGACTGAGGTGATCCACGCTTTAAAATCAGTATCCCTGGAAATACGCAAAGGAGAATTTGTAGCATTGATGGGACCATCAGGTTCAGGAAAGTCTACACTGATGAATATCCTGGGCTGTTTGGATACGCCAAGTAAAGGGGATTATATCCTTAACGGCACCAATGTTAGCCACATGTCTGATGATGCGCTTGCTGAGGTCAGAAATAAAGAAATAGGATTCGTTTTCCAGACCTTTAACCTGCTGCCGCGATCTACATCGCTGGATAATGTAGCGTTGCCGCTGATCTATGCGGGAGCCACAAAAAAAGAACGGGAGGAACGGGCAAGGATTGCCCTGGAAAATGTAGGCCTGGGTAACCGGGTTACACATAAACCTAATGAACTTTCCGGCGGACAGCGTCAGCGTGTTGCCGTAGCAAGAGCACTGATCAACAATCCTTCTATTATTCTGGCAGATGAGCCTACAGGAAACCTGGACACTAAAACTTCTATAGAGATCATGGGCCTGCTGGAAGAGATACACAGCAAAGGAAATACGATCATTCTAGTTACACATGAGGAAGATATTGCACAGCATGCCCACCGCATTGTTAGAATGCGCGATGGACTGATTGAGAATGATTATTTAAATACTGATATCAAAACGGTGTCCCCGCGGTTAAGCCAGTTAGCAGAAACAGGTGATGATTTTGGGAAAATAGGCTAATTTGAATGAAGATCTATACAAAGACAGGTGATGGGGGAGAGACCTCTTTAATAGGGGGGACGAGAGTCCCAAAATTCCATTTGCGGATAGAAAGTTATGGCACGATCGACGAGCTAAATTCTTATATTGGCCTCATTCAGTGTCAGGATATTGATACACATGTGCAGCAAATACTAAAAGAAATTCAGGATCGTTTATTCACCATTGGCTCTTCTCTGGCTGCAGATCCAGAAAAATCCAGGATGAAAATTCCTGATCTGCACCCCGGAGATATTACGCTTTTGGAAGAAGAGATGGATCAGATGAATGACATTTTACCGGAGTTAAAGCACTTTGTGCTGCCGGGTGGAAATACTGTTGTTTCTTATTGCCATATTGCAAGGTGCATTTGCAGGAGGGCAGAGAGATTAACTGTCCATCTTGCTGCAGAAAGTTTTGTGGATAACCAGATCACCATTTATTTAAACCGCTTGAGTGACTATCTATTTGTTTTAGCGAGAAAACTGAGTTTTGATGGTGGTGCAACTGAAAACGTCTGGTTACCAAGGTTATAAATAGTGGAAAAAAATATTGTTTTCCTCATGTTTTTTAATATACTTTTGCAAAATAAATAGAACAATAAAATAGTATAGAATATGTATTGGACACTAGAATTAGCATCGCATTTGGAGGACGCTCCATGGCCTGCAACTAAAGACGAACTTATCGATTACGGAATCAGATCCGGTGCACCTGTAGAGGTAATAGAGAACCTTCAGGCGCTGGAAGATGACGGCGAGCCGTACGAAACGATCGAAGAGATTTGGCCGGATTATCCGACAAAAGATGATTTCTTCTTTAATGAAGATGAATATTAAAAGTCATAATTAAAAGCCCCGGTAACGGGGCTTTTGTTTTTTGGAACGAAGATTGTTTATGCAATGTCAAGAGAGTGTCTTAAACTTAAAATCATCTAATTAACAAATAATTCTAAAATCTACAATTATGGGAAATCTACTTTATCTAATCGCAGTTATTCTAGTCATCATCTGGGCAATAAGCTTCCTTGGAGGCTTTTACACAGGTGGTATCATTCATATTTTATTAGTTATAGCCGTTGTTGCTATCCTGCTAAGATTAATCAGGGGTGCTGCATAATCATTATAACACTAAAAACTAATATGAAGATGGCTTCTGATTTAATCAGAGGCCATTTTGCTGAACAGGAAACTGGCAAATTCCAGGTCCTGAGGGTAAGTGATCTTCATGTTATTCCGCTCACCGGGAAGCAGGTGAATACTGAAACCAGCTTTTTCCACTACAGAAGCGTCATCGGTGAACTCCTCGCTATAAGGTTGCAGGTATGCCTTTTTCAATTGCTCTACCTGGAAGGTTTGAGGGGTCTGTATCAGAAATAGTTCATTTCTGTTTAAAGCCTTAGAGTGACCTCCTTCTTTTCTTATCCTCACAGAATCTACAGGTTGTATAGCGGCAATCGCATTGCCTTTTTCTGCAGCCATCTGGTACGATTGGAGAATCAGTTCTGCGGTCACCAGCGGGCGTACAGCATCGTGTATTGCAGCAATTCCTTCACCTTCGATCTTTTTTAATCCGTTATTTACAGAATCAAAGCGTTCTGCGCCGCCTTTTACCACCTGATGAGGAACTGTAAACTGGTGCGCTGCACAAAGCTCTTCCCAGAACTGGTGCTGATCTGCATTAAGGACTAAAATAATTTCAGGATTTAGTACACAGCGGTGAAAAGCCTCCAGTGTATGCATTAAAACAGGCTTTCCATTCAGCTCCAAAAACTGTTTGGCTATCGCCTGATTCATTCTGTTTCCTTTGCCCCCGGCAACAATTATCGCATAATACTTCATCTTCTTATTTCTGGGTCAAAAAAATAGGAGAATCTTTAGATCCTCCTATATAATTTTTATGATTCGTTCTATGAATTAGATGATCAGCATGGCATCACCATAACTATAGAAACGGTATTTTTCTTTTAAAGCTACTTCATAAGCATGTCTTACATAATCATAACCACCAAAAGCACTTACCATCATTAGTAAAGTAGATTCTGGGGTATGGAAGTTGGTAATCATTGAATTCGCAATACTGAAATCATATGGAGGGAAGATAAACTTACTAGTCCAGTCATTGGCAGGTTTAAGCATTCTTCCTGAGGAAACAGCTGATTCAATCGCACGCATAGAAGTAGTGCCTACTGCGCAGATGCGTCTTTTGTCTTCCAGCGCTTTGTTTACGATTTTCGCTTGTGATTCTTCAATAATGAATTGCTCAGAATCCATTTTATGTTTGGTCAGATCTTCTACTTCAACGGATCTGAAAGTACCTAAGCCAACATGCAAAGTAACCTCTGCAAAGTTGATCCCCTTTAATTCCAGACGTTTCATGAGCTCACGGCTAAAGTGCATACCAGCAGTTGGAGCTGCAACAGCGCCTTCATGTTTAGCAAAGATCGTTTGGTAACGTTCTTTATCCATGGCAGTAGCTTTACGCTTAATATATTTTGGAAGGGGTGTTTCTCCTAAAATTTCGATGTTTTTTCTGAATTCTTCATCTGTACCGTCAAATAAGAAACGTATAGTACGTCCTCTTGAAGTGGTATTGTCTACAACCTCTGCAACCAGCAGGTCGTCATCACCAAAATAAAGTTTGTTACCTACACGGATCTTACGGGCAGGATCTACTAAAACATCCCATAAACGTAATTCCTTATTCAGCTCACGCAATAAGAAAACTTCAATTGTAGCACCTGTTTTTTCTTTGTTACCATATAAACGCGCAGGAAAAACTTTGGTGTTATTCAGTATCATTACATCCTGATCATCAAAATATTCCAAAACATCTTTAAATATTTTATGTTCAATTTCACCAGTATCTTTATGTAGAACCATTAAACGGGCTTCGTCCCTTTGTTCTGAAGGATTATTTGCAACTAATGATTCAGGTAAATTAAACTTAAATTGAGATAACTTCATATTTTTTATAAAATAATTGAGGGCGCAAATTTACGAATTATAATATAAATATTGTGTAAACTCAAACTTTAAATATAAATAATGTGTATTTTATCAAGGACAGTGGGGGCAATATGAGTAACCACACTTATAAATCACTCCTTATTTCTTTATTTATACTTGCGCTGTAACGTTTTTAGCTATTTTTAGTCTAACCAATAATTATGATCATATTCAGATTAATAGGAGAAAGTTTCCGGTTTGCTGCCGACGCACTCCGCCAGAATAAACTCAGGACCATGCTCTCTTTATTGGGTATTACCATTGGTATTTTTACGATTATCGCTGTTTTCTCTGGTGTAGACACCCTAAGGAATAAATTACAGGAAAGTGTAGATAAACTGGGCTCTAAAACACTTTTTGTACAAAAATGGCCATGGGAATTCGGTGGTGAGTATAAGTGGTGGAAATATGTAAATAGACCTCAGCCTTCTTTAAGGGATTATCAGCTCTTAAAGGAGCGTCTTGCTTATGCTGATGGCGTATCCTTTGAAGCTGCTACCAGCAACAGAACGGTAAAATACAGGAGCAGCTCTGTAGAAGGAGTAAGCCTCCATGCGGCTACACAGGATTTTAATAAAACATGGAGTGTGGAGTATGGTGAAGGCAGGTACTTTACGGATAATGAAGGTGCATTTGGGTCGCCGGTAGTGATATTGGGTGCAGAAGTAGCCAAAGGGTTATTCTCCGGAGAGCCCGCTATAGGTAAGCAAATAAAAGTAATGGGCCGCAGGTTAACTGTTGTTGGAGTGTTTAAAAAAGAAGGTGAAGATATGCTGGGTATGTCTCAGGATAACAATATATTAATTCCTATTAATTTTGCCAGGGGTCTTTTTGATGTGCAGAATGCGAATTATGATCCGCAGATCACCGTAAGAGGGAAAGAGAATATTGACCTGGAAGAGGTAGAAAGTGAATTACAGGGGGTGATGCGATCTGCGCACCGGATAAAACCAGGTGTGGAAGATGATTTTGCGCTGAATAAAACAACGATGATCTCTAACCAGCTGGATATGATGTTTAAAATGGTGAAGATCGCTGGTTGGGTGATTGGCGGGTTTTCCATTTTAGTTGGTGGTTTTGGGATCGCTAATATCATGTTTGTTTCTGTGAAGGAACGGACAAATATCATCGGCATTCAGAAATCACTGGGCGCAAAGAATTATTTTATTCTGCTTCAGTTTATGTTTGAGGCTATTGCTTTATGTGTAATGGGAGGGATATTGGGACTGGCATTGGTTTATGGGCTTACGCTGATATTTACTTATATACTGGATGTGAAAATTGTGCTCTATTTGGGGAATATTATCATGGGGATCAGTATTTCTGTGATCATTGGCACGATATCAGGTTTCTGGCCTGCTTATGCAGCATCGAGGCTTGACCCTGTGGAAGCAATCAGATCTTAAGAATAGAGGGGATTTCGTTTTTAGGATAATATTAAATAAAAAGAGGTATCTGTTTAAGGCTGCCAATCGCTGAAACGCGCTTGAAGGCCTTAAACAGGTACCTCTTTTTATTTAATGGGTTCTCCGGGGCACTCCGCTGGAAGGGGGAGGAAGGATGATTTTGTTTACACAGAAATAATCTCAGGCGGAGAAATACAAGATAAAATAGCTATAGTTTGAAAGTCTGACGATTAGGGTATACAAGAAGGCATAAAAAAACTCTCCAACCGTTCCCGGTTGGAGAGTTTTTTTATAGATCGTATTCTACTAGCTCAATTTAGCCAAAGCTTCTTTGATCCTTGAACAAGCTTTAACCAATTGCTCTTCTGCAGCTGCATAAGAGATACGGATACAGTTTTCGTTACCGAAAGCTTCTCCTGTTACCGTAGATACGTGCGCTTCATTTAATAAATATAAAGACAGGTCTTCTGCAGTATTGATCACCTGGCCATTTACGCTTTTGCCGAAGTAATCTTTTACTTCAGGGAAGAAATAGAAAGCACCATCAGGAAGGTTCACCTTAACACCCGGAATTTCTTTAAGCAAAGCATAAACGATATCACGGCGTTTTTTGAATTCATCTTTCATGGCAGTAACAGTTTCCAGTCCGCTTTGGTAAGCCGCTAAAGCAGCACGCTGAGAGATAGAAGAAGTGCCCGAAGTGATCTGGCCCTGTAATTTATCACAGGCATCAGCAATAGCTTTATTAGAAGCCATATAACCAACTCTCCATCCTGTCATGGCATAAGCTTTAGAAAAACCATTAATGATGATCACGCGGTCTTTAATTGCATCAAATGAGGCAATAGAAGCATGTTTGTCTACGAAGTTAATGTGCTCATAGATCTCATCAGAGATGATATAGATATTTGGATATTTTTCAAACACAGCAGCCAGGCTGGCTAATTCTGCATGCGAATAAACTGATCCCGTTGGGTTACAAGGAGAAGAGAACATGAACAATTTAGTTTTTGGCGTAATTGCAGCCTCTAATTGTTCAGCAGTGATCTTAAAGTCGTTTTCTACCGTTGCATCAATGAATACAGTTTCACCTTCTGCCAATTTGATCATTTCAGAATACGACACCCAGTAAGGGGTAGGCACGATCACTTCTTCTCCAGGGTTTACCAGGCACAATACGGCATTGGCCAGGGATTGTTTGGCACCGGTCGAAACAACGATCTGGTCAAAATTATAAGTTAGTCCATTTTCGTTCTTCAGCTTTTCAACAATAGCCTTACGCAATTCAGGATAACCTGAAACAGGAGTATAATAAGAGTAGTTTTCGTCGATTGCCTTCTTTGCTGCCTCTTTTACATGCTCGGGAGTAAAAAAGTCTGGCTCTCCAAAACTTAAATTAATTACGTCAATTCCTTTAGCGGTAAGTTCTCTCCCCAGCTTAGCCATTTTAATGGTCTGCGATTCTGATAGGTTATTGATTCTTTGAGATAAAAATGTCATGATTCTAATATAAGGTAGCAAATATAAAAACCTGAAACAACATGGGCGTAAAAAAAAATACTTTTTAACGTATTATCGCCGTGAAACCGTATTTTTGGGCACTAAATCATTCCCTTTGTTACCCAAAAAGAAAGCTATACTCGTATCTCTGTGCGTAAGCATTGTCCTCATGCTGGCCAAATTCGGAGCATATTTTCTCACTCATTCCAACGCAATACTAACCGATGCTGCCGAAAGTATTGTCAATGTACTGGCCAGTGCCTTTGCCTTTTACAGTATTTACCTGGCTACTTTACCGAAGGATGAAAACCATCCTTATGGACATGGTAAGGTGGAGTTCTTTTCGGCTTTCCTGGAAGGTTCCCTGATCGGTATTGCAGGAGTAGTCATTATCTTTAAATCAAGCTATGACCTGATATTTCCGAAGGAAATCTTTCAGTTATTTGAAGGTGCCATCATTATTGGCGCTACCGGAGTGGTTAATCTGATTGTTGCCTATTATCTGATCAATACCGGTAAAAAACATCGGTCATTAACGCTGGAGGCTGATGGTAAACACCTGATGACAGATGCAGTGACCAGCGCCGGCTTAGTTATTGGTATCCTGCTGATCACGATCACTAAGATCTACTGGCTGGATAGTGTGATCTCTATTCTGCTCGGTTTTTATATTCTTTACAATGGATACAAGCTCACCAGGAAGTCTGTAGGCGGACTGATGGATGAAAGTAATGTAGAACTGGTGGTGATGATCGTAGATATCTTACAGCAAAACCGTCATGAGGACTGGATCGATGTACATAATCTACGGGCACAGCAGTATGGTGCAGACTTACATATAGATTGTCATGTTACATTGCCTTATTATTATGACCTTAACCAGGTTCATCAGGAGATCTCAGAAATAGATGAAGTAATAAACGGTAGCGGAGAACACGATACTGAATTATTTATACATGCAGACCCTTGTTTACCGGAGTGCTGTAATTATTGCAAGGTAAAAAATTGTCCTGTACGGCAGCATGCTTTCCATGAAGAAATTACATGGACAGTAGAGAATGCCACTAAAAACAAAAAACATTTCGATAAATGAGTTATTTCAACGTAAGGGTCTACGGATTACTGATTAATGCCGATAATCAAATACTGATTAGCGATGAACAGTCCGGAGGCAGAAACTTCAGTAAGTTTCCTGGTGGTGGGTTAGAATATGGAGAAGGTCTTATTGATGCACTCAAGCGTGAATTCATGGAAGAATGTGATGCTGAGATAGAAGTGATCAGTCATTTTTACACTACAGATTTCTTCGAGAAGTCTTCTTTTAACGATAGTCAGATCATTAGTATTTACTATCTGGTAAAAGAAATGGGGCCGCTTAAAATGACCTATAAAACCAAGGTGTTTGACTTTGATGAAAAAACATTGCAGTCTTTTCGCTGGATTGGCCTCAATGAATTAAAAGAGGAAGATGTAACTTTCAGAACCGACAAAACAGTGGTGAGTCAGTTGCTGGCACTGATCGCTCAGTCTGATGCAGAATCAGAGATTACTTTTGATTAAACTGCTACTACTTTTTCTGGGGTGATCGCATAGAATTGATCACCCTCTTCTGTTTTAATTTTGCTCAATCCTGTAAATACACTAAAAGCGGGCAGGATAGCACAGGTTTTTCCGAAATAAAAACAGGGCAGCTTTAAATGTTGACGAGCCTTTCCGTAAATGGTGATACCCGGATGTATATGCCCTGTAATATTATAATATTCGTCAAAAACCCTGGGTTGGTCATGTACAAAACGAAAAGGGAAATACAGTAATTCCTCTGGATAAACTTCAATGGATAGGCCATTATAATCTGCCGGTTTCAATAGGTCATGGTTTCCCTTAATCAGAATCAGTCTGAGTTCAGGATATTGAGATCGCCATAATTTGAAATTTTCCACCTCGCTATTCATGTGGGCATGAAACATATCTCCGGTAACCAGCAGGATCTCTGGTGAAAAATCAAGGAGTAATTTATCCAGTTTATCCAGATCTGTTTCATTTACAGTAGCAGGAACGGGTATGCCGGCTTTTCTGAAATGTGCGCCTTTACCGATATGGAGGTCGCTGATGATCAGCATTTTCTTTGATGCCCAATAAATTGCCCTATCCTTGCTTAACTCTAAAATCTCCCCTTTACAATTGATGGTCATTCTTTTTCCTTCGTTGTGGCTGTGCCTCTTTTTTATCCGCCTCTGCGGTCATTCTCGCTATTCTTTCTCCCAGTTCCTCAGTGCTCATGTTCTCTCTTAAGCTGTCTACCTTAATCGGAAAACACAATGGTGTATAGCTTTCTGCCTTTATGATGATCACCTTGCTCGCCTGTATCCGGTGCAGGGCTGCGGCAAGCCTGGGTTCTTCTATCTGCTGATAAAATGCTTCGTCATATGCCTGACGCAATAATAAGTTATGTTTATCATAATCACTAAAAACATTGAAAAATAATGCTGCGGATGACTGCAAGTGTTTATTGGCTACATATTTCCCGGGGAACCCCTGAAAAACCAATCCAGAAATACAGGCAATATCCCTGAATTTTCGTCTTGCCATTTCTGTAGAATTGATGCTGGCTACAATATCTTCACCCAAATTAACAGGCGTAAAGAGGAGCTTAATATTTTCTTCATCCAGCGGAATGGGCTTCTCGCTCAGCAGTTCAAAGCCATAATCATTCATTGCAATAGAAAAGCTGATCGGTTTTACCCTGCCGAGGCGATAAGCGATTAACGCAGCCATAATTTCATGTACCTGTCTTCCCTCAAAAGGATAACAGAAGAAATGATAACCATCGCGGGTTTTGATCAGCTCGATCAGGAACTCATCATCTTTGGGCACATGAGAAACCTTGGCCTGCCGTTCAAATAGCGGAAGTACAATATCCAGCTCTTCATCTTCATGTGTTTTATCGAGCGTTTGGTTGTATTTTAATCTTAATATAGCTCCTAAATTGGCAGATAGCGACATTCTGCCACCCATCCAGCTGGGCGTAATGGCACTTTTTAACCGGCTTTTACGCACAATCGCCGTCATTTCCTTTACCATAATAAATTCCAATACCCTGCCTGCCAGTGTAAAACTATTACCCGGTTTGATCTTGGAGAGGAAAGATTCTTCTACCATACCTATGTAACCACCAGTAATATATTTTACCTTGATCATTGCATCACTCACAATAGTACCGATATGTAAACGGTGCCGCATGGCCATTTGCCGGCTCTTTACCTTCCATAATCCATCTTCCTTCTCTACCTTACTAAACTCAGTGTAAGCAGTCAGGCTGTCGCCCCCAGTGGTGATAAACTGCATCATCCAGCTCCATTCATCCGGTTCCAGCTCCCGGTAGGCATGGGTGTTTTTTACTTCCGTGTATAGTCTCTTGTCGTCAAAGCCATCACCCACAGCAAGGGTAACCATGTACTGGATCAACACATCAAAAGCCATGATCACCGGTTCCCTGCTTTCTATGTTCTGCGTTTTTGCTGCTTCTTTTATTGCTGCCGCCTCCACCAATTCCAGTGCATGGGTAGGAAGGAAATAGATCTTTGAGGTTTCATAGGGAG
>Ga0233344_1000133_pt1 | contig 14149 bp, 13 predicted proteins | sample GEONDECOMP281_FD_180697 | JGI IMG/M metagenome (GOLD analysis project Ga0233344, IMG submission 180697) | Leaf litter microbial communities from Shasta-Trinity National Forest, California, United States - GEON-DECOMP-281 | ecosystem: Environmental > Terrestrial > Plant litter > Unclassified...
TTACCTCTTCTCGATGACAAGCAAGTCAGAAAGGAATATAAGCATTTAAAAATGTATATACCGCTACCGAAGATTAAAGAATAAGCTAATTTTTACTTATACCAAAGGAGCAGCCGCATCACCGTTAAGTGGTGCAGCTTTTCTCCTTAGCCGGTTGGCCAATGGAGATGTACGCCGCTCAATGCAGACAACGTATATTTTATCCCTTTTTAGGAATAAAATACTTTTCCATTCGCCTTGAATAGAAAGCAAAACTACTGTCAATTCGAAGACCAGTAATAACCATCTAAATAACTTCCTGATACTCCTTTGCTAAAAAATAGTTTTAACCATAGAAAAATACAACTTAAAGGAGTGTGTTTTTTCAAAACCAACAGGAATAAATTTTCGTAATTGTCCTTCTAGTTGAATTATACTTACCATTATTTTAAAATGGCTGATTACACCTCTTTTTCCGATCTTCAACTGGTAGACTTAATCCAAGCCGAAAACCCACGTGCATTCAATGAGATATTCGACAGGTACTCCTCTATCCTCATCACTTTTAGCTATAAAAAATTAGGAGACAAAGAACTTGCACAAGATATGCTTCAATCTATATTCGCAGATCTTTGGGAGAACAAAGCATCACTCAATATCCCTGGTGAATTTAGGCCCTATATTTTTACCGTCTTAAAAAACAGGATCTTTGATCATTACAAACATGAAAAAGTTTCCCAGCGTTATCTGGATCATTTTCAAAATTTTATCGGTAACATGGAAGACTCCACCGATCATAAAATACGCCATAATGATCTGGCTCTTTTAATCGAGAGAGAAATTGCTGCATTGCCTGAAGGGATGCGAGTTGTATTTAATTTAAGCCGAAACACATCCCTTACCCGCAAGGAAATTGCTGCCCAGCTTAACCTTTCTGAAGAAGGTGTTAAAACCAGGATGCACCGTGCCTTAACTATCTTAAAAAGAAGGCTTGGAGCTGTTATCGTATTCATCTGAATTCAGGCACCACTCTGCTTAGCATTTTTTTAACATTTCCTGAACCCCATGGTAACATGAAATCGTAATGTATTTAAATTAAAAAACAATGCAGGATTACAGCGCCAAAAATTTGTTCGAAAAATATCAGCTGAAGATTCTACCATTCAACTAACTGAAAAAGAGCTATTACAGGAGATTCAAAAGCTCAAAGCAAAGCTGCAAAATATCTCCCGAGATCCTGCTTAACATTTTTTTAACATTTCCTGAACCCTATGGTAACATGAAATCGTAGTGTATTTAAATAGGCCAAAATAATGCAGGATAAAAACGCCAAAAGTCTGTTCGAAAAATATCAATCGGGAAATTGTACGCCCGAAGAACAGGCTTTAATTGAAAACTACATTTTATCATACGAAGATCCCGGGTTTCAATTAAATGAAGCAGAACTGATACAGGCAATTCAAAAGCTCAGTGACAGAGTTTTATTACCGGTACGCGTTCAAACTTCAAAAAGGCTATGGCCTCAGCTGTTGACTGCAGCAGCGGCGTGTATTGCTTTTATAATCACTATCTATTTCTTTGACTACTTTCCTGGCAATAGAAAAAAAGAGATGTCTGTATATGCAAATGACATTGCTCCGGGTAGTAACAAGGCAGTTTTAATACTAGCTGATGGAAGAAAGATCAACCTGAACGATGTAAAAACTGGAAATATTTCTACGCAAAAAAATGTACAGGTTAACAAAACCAAAGAAGGACAATTAGAATACCGTACAGTAGCACAAAACCATCATCATTCTTTTAAAAACAAAAACGAACAAATAGCTTATAATTCAATACAAATTCCAAAAGGTGGGCAATATATGGTGTGTTTGCCTGACGGATCAAAGGTTTGGCTCAACTCCGCTTCAACACTAAAATTTCCAACGGCTTTTAATGATGTCACTCGTAAAGTCGAATTGAGCGGAGAAGCCTACTTTGAGGTTAGCAAGGATAAACTTCATCCTTTCATTGTAAAGAGTCTTACACAGCAGATAAAGGTGCTTGGTACGCATTTTAACATCAGCACTTACCAAGACGAAGCATTTGTAAAGACTACGCTACTCGAAGGATCAGTTGAAGTGATACCAGCTATTAAAAACAGTAATAAAGAAACCCAGGAAACATTTCTTACACCTGGTCAGCAATCTATGCTAACCAATGGCAAAATTACAGTTTCAAAGGCAAATCTGCAGGATGCAGTGGCCTGGAAGAATGGGTACTTCATATTGAATCATGACACCTTTAGAGAGATCATGAGTAAAATTTCAAGATGGTATAATGTAGATGTCGTATACCAATGTAACCCTGACCGTATTCATATCGGAGGAATAGTTTCACGCTCCGTAAATATATCTACCGTATTAAAATTGATGGGCGAGACTGGACAAGTCCATTTTAAAATTGAAGGAAGGAGGATCACCGTTATCGAATAAAAAAACTACTATCAAAGGTGATCTGAAAAAGAAACTGGCTCTGACGGGAATCAGAACCAGCTAAAAATTCGGTTTACTGCAAATATATCAAACAAACATATCAACCATGCGAAATGCCCGATCTCCGAAAAAAGGAGGCAAATCGCCGAAAACCAAACCTACAAACCAAATGTACAAAATTTACAACTTAAAAAGGTGTATGCCTCCCGGCTATGCCACTAAAATTCTACGGGTTATGAAATTAACCGTTGTTATTTTGATCGCAGCAATTGTGCAAGTTAGTGCCAGCAGTTACGCGCAAAAAGTAACGCTAAAGCAGAAGAATGCAAAATTGGAAACCATCTTTGAGCAGATCTATGCACAAAGCGGTTATTCTTTTATATATAACGCAGCACTTTTAGAAGACTCAAAACTCGTGAGTGTTAATCTTAAAAATGCCTCACTTAAAGAAGCATTAGATCGTTGCTTTGCAGATCAATCACTTACTTATGAAATACAAGACAATGCTATTGTTATTAAAGAAAAATCGATTTTACAGTATACCATCAAACAACTTAAATCTTTTTTTTCAAGAATTGATATTCACGGCCGTGTAATAGATGAAAATGGAAAAGGATTACAAGGAGCGGTCATTAGAATAAAAGACAGTAATAAAACTGCTGTTACAGAATCAGATGGTTATTTTATTCTGGCTTCTGTTGATGATAGAGCTACGCTTGTTATATCGTACCTGGGATATGAACCACAGGAAGTTAAAGCCCAGGAAGAAATAGGCACTATCAAATTAAAACCATCAGCAGGAGAATTGAATGAGGTTGCTGTTTACTCTACAGGTTACCAGGATATCCCTAAAGAAAGAGCGACAGGTGCATTTACACAAGTAGATAATAAGACGATTAACCGCAGTGTAGGAGTAAATATTTTAGATAGATTGGATGGGGTAACGAGTGGTTTGTTGCTGAACAAAAATCTAACTAATGGCGCCAATAATGCTACGGTTTCTATTCGAGGTCGAAGTACACTATTTGCAAATGCGGAGCCCTTAATTGTATTAGATGGTTTTCCTTATGAAGGAACGATTAATCAGATCAATCCAGCAGATATTAATACGATTGATGTCCTGAAAGATGCGGCAGCAGCTTCTATTTGGGGAACAAGAGCAAGTAATGGAGTAATTGTAATTACCACAAAAAAAGGGAAAAACAATCAAAAATTGACAATAGGATTATCTTCTACACTTACTATAGGTAACAAACCAAATCTATATTACACTCCACAAATTTCTTCATCAGATTTTATAGATCTTGAGAAGTTTCTTTTCTTAAAAGGGTACTTTAACAGCAGGATCAATTCGGGATATGCTCCTATTTCACAAGCCGTCGAAATATTGAACTTGGAAAAAAACAACACAATATCTAATTTAGAAGCTAATGCAAGACTTAATACATTAAAAACATACGATATTCGATCAGATTTAAATCATTACCTGTATAGAACTAGTGTAAATCAGCAATACGGTTTAAATATAAGCGGTGGTAATGAAAACAATCGTTATTACATTTCAGGGGGTTATGATAAAAACTTAGAGAATTCAATATCAAACAATTATGACCGTTTAACTTTAAATGCGAATAATACTTTTTCATTATTAAAAAACAAAATAGAAATTTCAGAGGATATAAATTTCAGTTCCAGTAAGACAAATAGTAGGTATACCTCTTATACTCCAACGAGTCCTTATGATCGATTGGCTGATGCACAAGGAAATTCTTTACCCGTAGTTGATAATTTACGATTAGCTTATGTTGATACGGTTGGTCATGGCAAATTACTGGACTGGCACTACCGACCAAAAGATGAATTAGCCGGAAACATGCCAACTCAATTAACACAATATAAAATTAAGCTAGGCATTAACTATAAGATACTAAATGGATTAAATTTAAGTGCAAACTATCAATATCTAAAAGAAACGAATGATCAAAAAATACAAACTGATTTAAATAGTTACTATACAAGGAATTTAATCAATAAATATTCTTCAATTACAGACGGTGTTATAAATTACAACATACCACTAGGTAATTTCTTTGAAGAGAATTTATCAACTATTATTTCAAAGATTTTTCGCGTACAAATTAATTATATAAAAAAAATAGCTACAGATCATGAGATAAATGCAATTGCCGGTTATGAAGGAGGAGATAGCAGAACCTCTACCAATCAGCAAGATTTATATGGCTATGATCCTGGAACACAAACAAATGAAAATAGCACAATAAATCCACTTAATTTTTATCCTTATTATTACCAACAGCTGTTTTCATCTCAAATTCAAACAGCACCAAGTACAAGAGAATTTATTAATATTACACAATCTTATTATGCAAATGCGTCCTATATCTATAGGAAACGATATATTGTATCAGGAAGTGCAAGAAGAGATGAATCTAATTTATTTGGTGTAAAATCTAACCAGAAAGGAGTGCCCTTATGGTCAACTGGATTAGCGTGGATCATTAATCAGGAAAGCTTTTATAATGCTGATTGGCTACCTTCTTTGAAACTTCGAGCCACATATGGTTTTAATGGTAATTTAGACAAAACTACTACTGGATTACTTACTGTACAAAATTATGGTTTTGTCCTTAACAATCCATTTGGGAGTAGCTATTCTACAATAATTAACCCACCTAATCCAACTCTTCAATGGGAAAAAGTAAAGACTTGGAATTTAGGCTTAGACTATACGTTTAGAAACAATAGAATAAGCGGAAGTTTAGATATTTATCAAAAAAACGGCGATGACCTGATAGGTAATAGTCCAATCGCGATGCAATCCGGAGTGACAGAATTTAAAGGTAACAACGCTAATCTGCGAACTAAGGGGCTTGATTTGACTCTAAACAGTCGAAACTTAACTGGCGAGTTTAAATGGTTCACTTCTTTTTTATTAAACTACAGTAGAGATAAGGTAATTAGTTACAAAATAAAACCCAGCTATAATTATGAAATCGCCAGTTCAAATTATAGCAATCCACTAATAGGATATCCTTATTATTCAATTTTTAGCTTTCCATCAGCGGGATTAGATAAAACGGGGGCTCCTCAAGGCTACTTTAATGGTATTATTAGTAAAAATTATTCGAAAATTCTCCTAACACTTGATCCTAGCCAACTAAAATTCAATGGATCTGCTTCTCCAATATATTTTGGAAATATAATAAATACTTTTAACTACAAGAATCTGGAGCTATCAATAAATGTAGTTTACAAATTAGATTATTACTTCAGGAGACTTAATGTATTTTCCGGTAGCACAGTTGTATATAATGTATCTAATTACACAAATAGATGGCAAAAACCTGGGGATGAGCTCGTAACTAGAATTCCTGCATTGAGATATCCATCTGGGCTTAGCAATAATTTTTTTAATTATTCTGAAGATTTAGTCGAAAGAGGTGATCACATCAGATTACAAGATATAAGATTATCTTATCAATTGTTAGGTAATATTCTTTCAAAATCACCATTTAAAAACGCTAAAATTTTTATATATGGAAGAAATTTAGGCATTCTTTGGAGAGCAAATAAAAATCATGTCGATCCAGATTATGGCACTTCCTCTATCCCACAGTCTTTTAGTTGTTCATTAGGAGTTAATTTTTCCTTTTAATTTAAATATATGAAAAAGATAATTTTATTTTTAGCAATATTATCCATTTTAGGTTGCTCTAAAAAATTAGATCTCAAACCGGATAGCACACTTGTTATTCCTGAGTCTTCAAAAGATTTAGAAAATATTCTTGATAATTCAGATGTAATAAATAGTACGCCAGCTTTAGCGCAATTATCATCAGATGAATATTTTATTCCCAATCTACAATATTGGGAAGCACTTCAAGTCGCAACAGCACGAAATTTATATATTTGGAATACGGATATCTTTGAAGGTGCTACACAAGTCGCAGATTGGACGGTGCCTTATAATGCCATATTTTATGCAAATAGTGTACTTGATATCTTATCTAAGCAAGATATAACAAATGATATTGAAAAAAAAAACATTAAAGGCTGGGCGCTTTTTATAAGATCTTATAATTTTTACACTTTAGTCAGTTTATATTCTAAAGCTTACAATGAAGCAACAGCAGCATCAGATCTCGGAATTCCAATAAAACTAAGCTCTGATATCAAAGAGATTGTGCAAAGAAGTTCTGTTCAAAAAACTTATGACCAAATTACTAATGACATATTAGCTGCGAGCGAATTATTAAATACAAATATTACTGATGGAAAACGTAATCGTCCATCTAAAGTCGCAGCTTATGCATTATTAGCAAGAATATATTTAAGCATGCGTAAGTATGATCAAGCTGAAATATATGCAGATAAATGTTTAGCTCTATATTCAACATTAATTGATTATAATACGTTAGATACTACAGCAACTTCTGCTTTTACCTACAATAGTTCAGAAACTATATATTTTTCTCAACAGATAGTTGAATTTTCACCTACAAGTTATGGATCTGATTTATCTTATGGTCTAGATACGAATTTAGTAGCCCTTTATAAACCAGAGGATTTAAGATTGCCAATCTATTTTGAAAAAAATTCCATTGGAAACTATAATTTTAAAGCCGTAAATAGCACGCTACAATATCCTTTCACAGGTCTAGCAACAGACGAAATATATCTAATTAAGTCAGAGTGTCTTTCACGCAGGGGAGAAACCAATGAAGCAATTTCAACATTAAATAATCTAATTAAATCCAGAATGAAAGTAGGAAGCTTTGTAGCTATCACTGCAAGTAGCGCTAATGATGCTTTGGAAAAAATTCTATTAGAACGTCGGAAATCATTGGTTTGGCGGAGTTTAAGATGGACAGACTTAAAACGATTCAATTTAGAAGGAAGAAATCTTACTCTAAGTCGGAACCTGAATGGTACAATTTATAATTTGGATGCAAATAGTCCAAAATATGTCCTTCCAATTCCAGACGATGAGATTGCACTTAGCGGAATACAGCAAAACATTAGATAAATTTCTAAGAGATTCATCCTTAAATAAACTTATTGTAATAACATATGAAAATTAAAAAAATAATTTTACTCTTAATCTTAATTATTTCCTTAACCAAGGATGCTATCAGCCAGACAGATTCAGTTACAATCTCAGGAAATATTGATACAGCGTTGACAAATGAATTTGCAACTAGTGAAATCATTATGAATATGAGAAATACGGCTAATTCATACAGTCAAGGAGTAGAGATGGATGTAAATATAACAGCTGAAGGATATTTTAAAATTAAATTTAAACCAGAAAAGAGATTTACCTATTTGTCATTTGAATTGCAATATAAAGGTATTAATGATGATGCAAAAGGTATTTACGCCAACATTGGTCAATCATATAGACCATGGCTAGCATTTCAAAAGGAGGTTTATTTATTCGAACAGGGCGATAACATTAATTTGACAATAGATAACAAAGGACATTTATTCTTTAAAGGTAAAGGAAGTGAAAAGTTAAATTGTCAATTCCAAATGTATTTGATTGAGCCTTTATCGCCTAGTTTTGTTTATAGAGCTATTGAATATGATAATAACGGCGAAATGCTCAAAAAGTTGGCTCTGCAAGATAGTCTACTTAACTTAGGCATAAAATTGCGTTTAACCATTTTGAATACACATAAAGAGCAATTAACTGAAGCTATTTATAATATGCTTTATCTAGATGCAATCGGATCGGCTAGATATAATACTTTAAGTACTCTTTATCTAAATTGTTATACTTATCCTAATGACGAAATGATAACAACTCTTCAAAAATATTATCAGAAATATTTGAATATAGCTAAGCTACCATCGACAGACACAATTTCTTTGGCCGAATCAGCCTATTATGCCGATATGTTATTCGAAAAAGAATTTAATTATTTTCGTTTAACCAGCCAAAAAAAAACCTATTTTAAAGCAGACTCTTTTAAACAAATATATGAACAAATAAAACAACATTATAGGGGAAATCTAAGAGATAAGTTATTATATATATGCTTTGAAAAATTAAGTAAATTTTATTCTACAGAATCTGTAGAATATATAGAAGAGGCCAAAAATATAATGAATGATGGACTTTACAAAAAATTATTAATTAAATTCAAAGAAAAAGAAGAGAATGCATTTCCTTTCGAATTGGAAGATAGTCAAAGTGGACACCATAAATTGTCAGATTTTAAAGGAAAAGTATTAGTAATTGACTTTTGGTTTACGGGCTGTAAGGCATGTTCAGATTTAAATGCGGCAATGCCTTTAGTTAAAACAAAATTCAAAAACAATAATGATGTAAAATTTATAAGCATTTGTGTCGACAAAGACAAAAAAAGATGGTTAAATAGTTTATCTACAGAAAAATATACAACAATGAATGAACTAAATTTATATACTAATGGCTTAGGTCAACAACATCCAATGATAAAATTTCACAATTTCACTAGTTTCCCAAGACAACTAATTATTGGAAAAAAAGGAGAAATAATTACTTCTACTCCACCAATTGTAAGTTGCACTGTTACAGGATTTCCTATAGATTCAAAAACCAATGAAAAAGATGCGATTTATAATACAAATTTATTTGTAAAAATAATTCAAGATTATTTAAAAAAAAATTAGGAATTTCATATATTTTTTAAGCAAGATTAATACATAAACAAATTAAAGGGATCTTATTAGATCCCTTTAATAATAACTCTAATAGTAACCTTTATCTGAAGAAGCAGTTCCTCCAGTAGGTATAGCTGTATCTGGGAAACTAGCAAGCGAACTTGTATTATAAGTAATAGTACATGCAGTTGTTAACTCTGTTGAGCAACTAGGGTTTACCGGATTTCTCGTATAAGTACCACTAGGATTATGATAAAATATAACAACAAATCTGTTAACCTTCTCTACATTAGTAAAGGCACTTGCGCCAATTGCTAATACAGCAATTAAAGCACTTAAAATAATTCGTTTCATAATTTTTGATTTTTTGATTAAAATTTACTTTGTTATATTTCTTTTGACAGGCTATAACATTGACCTGTTTCACGCGCGTGATATTTTCACAGTAATAGCAAAGACGCAGCCATGCATAATAACAGATATATTTATGTGGCCATACTAATTATTTAGTCTCATCAATATAATTGTCTATTGATAGCCTGCATCACCAGAAAGAATCCCTCCAGCAGGTATCAATGTATCTGGAAAAGAGCTTCCTTGACTTGAAGGATAAGTTATACGACATGCGGTCGTAGGTGCACTAACACAGGGACCTAATTGCAATGTCGTGTAAGTACCATCAGCGTGGTGATAATAGGTAACAACAAATCTCTTTGCTTTTTCCACATTAGTAAAAGCACTTGCACTAATTGCCAATACACAAATTAATATGCTAAATATAAGTTTGTTCATAATTTCCAATAGTTAGGTTAAATTTATTTAGTGAAATAATTCCTGGTTTGGATATATCACTTATTGATAACAACCCTTCTCTGCAGATTCTGTACCTCCAGAGGGTATGGCTGTATCAGAAAAAGATGAACCTTGACTTGTAGGATAAGTAATCCTGCATGCCGATGTAAGACTGATAATACATGTGCTACCTGGGGTTAAATTATAAACACCAGGACAATGATGATAATAAGTAACAGCAAATCTATTTGTTTTTCGACCATTGACTTTTTCCGCATTAACTTTTTCTGTGTTAATGAAAGCACTCACCACAACTGCAATGAAAGCAATTAGTATACTAAATATAAAATTTTTCATATTTCGAAGTTTAATTTATATACAATCTTGCCACATCTATTTAGACAGGGAATAGCTTTACCTGCTTTGAAATTTATACTTAATCGTTGAATTGATGGGCTACTGTACAATGATTAAACGATTACTAAAAATCTATCATCCCAATACCTATTGAATTAATATGTACACCTAATGGTGGATTATAAATTGAAAACACTTGAACACCTGGATCAATTAAATAAGTTATCGAACATGGATTAAAAGATGTTTGAATACAAGTTCCTACTGGAATACCAGTAAAATAAACTCCATCTGTAATTTGATAATAAGTTCTTACAGAACGGTTTTTATTTAATTCAGCATTTGAAACTAAACTGATACTTATGGCTACTATAGTCGTAAATAAGCTTAACATTATACTTCTCATAACTGTAAATTTTAATGATTAATATGCTTTAAATTATTCTTCAACCAGATTCCTCCTCCTGCAATTATGATCAGAGCAATATTTAAAAAAATATGCTGTTTCCATTTTAACGAAGCGATTATACCTCCGCAATTACAGGTCAATGTGCTTCCCGAATTGATCATGTAAATTAAGTAAGAAGTAAAGACAATCATGAGGACAAATGAACCAATCAATCCAAGCCACTTAGTTTTAGGAAACATGAGCAACAAGCTGATTATTATTTCAATTGTTGGAATAAACCAGGCTACTATTTTGCTGAAATGCCCGATCAAAACAGATCTACTCAGAACAACTTCGAAAGTGTGAAATGTAATAATCTTACTCACCGCAGTATAAACAAAGAGCAGAATAAATAAATTAGTAATCACATCCAATACAATGCTTTTTGTTTTTGCAGATAGCGTAAAATGCAACCGTTTATTTATTGATGTTTCCATAGTCCTCTAATTATAATTGTCTAAAAAATAATCTATTTAATTAATCTTCACTCCTTCTAGCCTTGTCTAAATACATCGCTGCTACTAATCCCACAAGCAGGATCACATTAAACCAAAGTTGCCCGTTCCAACTCACCTTCCTCAACACCCCTTCGCAAAAACAAGGAAGCACATCCGGAGAAAAATAAATCTTCATCCATATCAAAAAACCAGAAATAAATAGCAGTAATAAACCAGATCCGTACAAAGCAATCTTTCTTGTTTTTCCATACACCAGCATCACTGACAATACAATTTCAGCAACCGGTAAAACCCAGGTCAAATATTTAAAAACAAAAGGAAGGAATTCTATGCTTGCAATGAAATTTTGCAGATCAGCATAATTGATCATCTGGCGTACACCTGTGTACAAAAAAACACAGGCCATATAATAAGCAATGAAGTCACTGAGCAAACTTCTTGCTTTCTCAATTTTGTAGAAGATTAATTGTTTGTCTAAAACCATTTCTATAACTGATTAATTATAGAACTAATTTAAATACAATATTCGTAAAAGTTGTACGGTTTATCTTCGAAAATTACTGAACATAGATTCAAAAAACACTGAACCTTTGGTAATTAAGAATAAAAAACATCATTTAATGACCGTCACGCCTATTTTCCCTGATGATTCTGCTCAAATGCTGAGGCGTGATATTTAAAAATGAGGCAATTGTCTCTTTTTGAACGAGCACATCTATACCAGGAAAATTCTGTCGCATTTCTACTAACTTTTCCCAAGCAGTCAAGTTTTTATCATTTAACCTCGTATTACTGTTTTCAGCATGTTTTTCAATTAAACAGCTTAAGAACAAAGTTGAACTTGGAAATGCTTCGAAGATTTTGATGAGCTGCTCGTAAGTAATAGAAGCCAGAATAGTATCAGGCATAACTTCTATAATTAATTTTGTTTTTAGCTGGTGGACAAAACTGACTGCATCGGTCATCAAAGATTTCCCCAGCCAAAGCGATACCGTTTTTTCTTTTTTGCCCTCATCGCCAACGGTAAATCCCCTTACAATTCCTTGCTCCACAAAATAAACCTTATTAGGAATTTCATCGGGTTGCAAAATCAGGACTTTACGTCGGTGATACATAATGATGAGGTAACTATCCAGGAGCTGGAACAACTCATCACGTTTATCAGGAGCAGATAATTCCTGAGGAAATGCTTGTTGATTTAATAAAAAATCACGCAATTTTTTTTTAACTCGGTCTTCCATTTATATAAGGTTGAGAATACATTATTTAGTTAATGATCAACTATAGATGGATTGATCAATCAATCCATTTTCGACACTTGTCCAAATAATGCGGAAGAAGTAATTTAAATAGTATAAGCAATTAAAAACAAGGAATCTATACAGATAATATCACTATTAACAAATTTAATATATATTACGGAAATATGTTGTATAACAAAGAATCAATATTCTGATTAATTGTAACATTCCCGTTAGAATGAGCAGCTAAAATACAAGGTAATTGTCAAATTAGGCCATTTTAGCAAAAAGAGAAAAATGAGGGAGATCAGCGTATAAAGAAATTGTACTGCGCTAAAATGGACGGGCGCAAAAAAAACAGCATCAAGGTGTAAACCTGATATTTTTACAGCCGGTAAGCGGTCTCCTGTTTAGCAGCTGATAAAACCAAAAAACTTTGAACAGTAGCAATATAGGGCATCTTATCTAGCTTTTCGCGCAAGAAAGCATTGTAAGCGTGCATATCACAGGTTACAATCTTCAGCATAAAATCATACTGACCAGTTAAATGATAACATTCCATCACCTCCGGACACTTCGTTAATGCCGACTGAAAATCTTTGAACACATGTTCGGAATGACTGCTGAGCTGTACATGGGGGAAAGCAACAAATGCCGACCGAACCTTATCCAAATCTACCAAAGCAACAGTCTTTTTGATATATCCCAAAGCCTTTAAACGATTTACCCGTTCGGCAATCGGACTCACAGTTTTATTTAACTCGTAAGCCAATTCCTTATAGGTTCTTAAACCATCCTCCTGCAGTAAATTTAAGATCCCAAGATCAGTCTGATCAAGTTTGTATGTATCCATAAGACGGGTTATACTTAGTGTAATAAATTTTATAAACGTCCATATATAGATTTAGTCACAAACAAACGCTCACAGGACTAATATAAACTATTATTTCGACAATTAAAACAGAATTCTAAATAAAGAATAAACCTACTTAGTGTAAAAAAAACAATAATTAAAGTATTTTCAGTAAGGATAAAAAATTAAATTCTGCTGACCTCCTGCTAAAAAAAACAAAACCAAACTATACCTACTTTTTAACCTGCTAAACAGCATTTTTTACTAATTAAAATCATTCATAAAGCAACTAAATATTAAAGTCCGGAACTTTACAGCATCATTAAATCTAACCAAAACTATATGCAAGGATTAAAGAAATACAATTTCGGAGCAGGACCCTGTATCCTGCCGCCAATTGTGATGCAGCAGGCTGCAAATGCGATCATCAACTGGAACGATATGGGCTTGTCTATCCTCGAAGTATCACACCGGAGTCCTGAGTTTGAAAGCGTGATCTTAAAAGCCCAGCTGCTGATCAGGGAGCTTCTCCATGTACCCGATAATTACGAGATCCTGTTTCTGCAAGGCGGAGCAAGCACACAGTTTTCGATGGTTCCGATGAATTTTCTAAACAACAAATTATACGCCGCCTACCTGGATACAGGTTATTTCGCACAGAAAGCAATGCAGGAAGCCCGCCTATTTGGGCAGGTGCAAATCGTGGCTTCCTCAAAGGATAAAGATTATTCTTATATCCCGGATCTTCCTGACATACCAACTGATGCCGCCTACATCCATTGCACGTCAAACAATACCATTGAAGGTACCCAGATGAACAGTTTTCCGGAGAACAAAGTGCCGCTGATCTGTGATATGTCCTCGGATATCTTCTCCCG
>Ga0233344_1000134_pt1 | contig 14135 bp, 11 predicted proteins | sample GEONDECOMP281_FD_180697 | JGI IMG/M metagenome (GOLD analysis project Ga0233344, IMG submission 180697) | Leaf litter microbial communities from Shasta-Trinity National Forest, California, United States - GEON-DECOMP-281 | ecosystem: Environmental > Terrestrial > Plant litter > Unclassified...
ATTAGTGAAGCTGAATGGCTTTCCTGCCATATAATCATCATAGATCGCTTTCCAGTCCAGTTTCTTATTATAATGCGTTGCACAGGCTTCTCCATATATTCTTACCGTTTTTCCATGATCAGCGGCGTTGTTCCATATAAAGCCATTACCATCATACACGAGTGCATCTTCCTGAACGTGGGGGTAACTTCTAAACCATGACCTCACACTTTTTTCTACATAATCCGTCACCATTGCCGCATCGGTCCATTGATGGCCTTCAGCAGAACTTTTACCGGATGCATAGTAATTGTCCAGCAGTAAAAAATTGCGTGCCAGGCTATGCTGGTTGGGGGTTACCTGGTCTCCGTAAATACATAAAGATTTCATGCCATTTCCTTCGGGCATATCCCCCAATACCTGGTCATAAGTGCGGTTCTCTTTGATAATATATAAAACATGCTTAAATACAGAAGGTTCTCCTATACGCTCGGGCATGGGTACTGCGGCAATGTTTTTGCGGGGTAATAAGCGTGATATTTCTTGTCTAAAACTCAGGTTAAGGTCTTTTACTTTTTTCGTATATTCTTTTAGTAAACTGGCACCGGGAACAGGGATGATCGAAACTGTAGCTTTTTGATGATGTGAATTGTAAGCTTTTGCATTTTCATCCGGTAATTCACCAGCCAAACTTGCTTTGCTAATTTCATTACTGCTCACACGGGAGCCTTCTCCTTCCAAATTGGTTACAAATAAAAGATTGCCATCAATGGCGAGTCCGCCTGGATAAGCTTCGGTAGGAATAAAGCCGCTAACTTCACTTTTTCCAGTACCGTTCGCTGTTGCTTGTGCCCCTAATTTCACCACTGCAACCGCGTTATCCAATCCGTTGGCTACGTACAGCTGTTGACCACTTTGATCAATGGCTAATGCATTGGGTGTATCACCTATATAACTCTGCTTACCCGGGTTCAGCTTTACAGTAATGGCATCTGTAATTTTCAAGGTTTGCGGGGAGATCACAGAAACCATGTCGCTATTACCATTGGCAACATAAACAAAATCTTCATTGGGGCTGCTAATAATAGCATTAGGATGTAATCCTACTGGTATTTCTTTAATTAGCGCGCCGGTTTCTACATTCAAAACCATCACTGTTCCTGTAGAAGTAGCTCCGGTTTTGGGATCTATATATGCTTTACCATAGGGTACACCTGCAGTTTCTCTTTTTAAGGTATCTACCGCTTCTGCACCTGCCCAGTTCGTGATAAAAACTTTGTTTTTTGCAATCACAATACCATAAGGAGCAACACCCGTAGTTTTTGTCCATACGGTCTTGTTTGTACTTAAATTTATTTTTACGAGTTGGTTATTACCGTTTAAAACTACAAATAGATAGTTTGTGCCATTCTCTGTATGTATAGCAAGGTCATTTGGCAGTGCAAGCGGGGATTCGCCAGCCGGTTTGAAGCTAAATGTGTTTTCAATCTTTATCTTTTCTCCGTTCCAAAGTGCCCGGAAAACAAAAGAGCGCGAGGTTGCACCTTTACCAGCAGCAGCACTCCAGAATATCTCTGCTCCATTTTTAACCGGCAGCACTTTTAATCCGGAATAAGTACTGGACATTCCTTTGTATAAGGTATTGTCTTTATATCTCCATCCGGCGATAACTTTACTTTTTACCGTATCAATTAAAGATATGCCAAAGCGGTCTTCAATAACGATGAGCGTAGTTCCAGGCATGAGCCTTACATCCATACTGTGATTTTCATCATCTGCATCCCCAAAAGATATTACTTTCCCGGCAGGATCAATTATCCGGTTATAAGGCATCAATACGGGTAATATGTTTCGGTTTAACGTGCTGTCATCATAGGCGCTATGCATGCCGGCCTGTTCATTGACACCGGGTTGTTTTTTCCTGCTTCCGGTATGACAAGAAGTAGCTGCAAATAATAAGCACAAAAGAAATGTATGGGAGATTAGTGATTTTACAGACATAATTTGCAATAGAATAATTTAGTAAAGTTATACAACTAACGTGCAGTTGCCGTTAAAAAACGGTAAAGGAATTCTGTTAGACTGGCTGCCTGTTTCATGGTCAGGAGAAACTGGTTAAAATAAAGCTTTCTTTTGTCCATTTATAGGAATACTCCATTCAAACTTATTAAAAACCATTCATAAAATCTTATAATTGTGAATTGATCTGGTCTTCTTTAGCTATAAATAGCAGGTGTTATGGATAGCTCTGAAGTAAAATTATAATAACCGGAACAATTCTAATCCTCCTTTGTTAAAAGATGAGCGAAGGATTAAAAACAAAAATCTATATTTGCCGAAATAAATCAAATAAGCTGCGGTAACAGCAGTTGAAGAAGCATTAAAAATTAATTATTAAATAAGATTACAATGAGTATTAAACCCAATACAGTAGTTTCATTAACGTACGAATTGCATACGACTAATGAAGAAGGACAACAAGTTTTCGTAGAAAAAGCTGATGAGCAAAATGCATTGGTATTCTTATACGGTACAGGTATGATGTTGCCTAAATTTGAAGAGCATTTAACCGGATTAAATGTTGGTGATGAGTATAAATTTGAATTAAGCGCAGCCGATGGTTACGGTGATCTTGATCCAGGTGCTTTCGCAGATCTTCCTAAAGATATGTTTAAGGATGTTGACCTTCCTAATGTAGGTGATGTTATTCCTTTACAGGACAATGAAGGTAATCACTTCAGAGCAGGTGTTACTGCTATCCATGAGGACACTATATCGGTAGATTTAAATCACCCGATGGCAGGTAAAAACCTGATCTTTGGTGGTACTATCCTTGCTGTACGTGAAGCAACTGAAGATGAATTAAGTCATGGTCATGCACATGGTGCAGACGGGCACTCCGGACACTAATCTGTCCTGATATCATAAAAAAAAAGGTGCAGATCTATTTCTGCACCTTTTTTTTTATGATTTTATTTTCTAATTTTTGGGAGCAAGCTGACTGCACTTTTCGCAAATACCATAAGCAGTAGTATTAATCGTAGCTGCTTTAAACCCTGCCGGCATAGCTATTCCCGGAACCAATACTTCAAGGCAATAGATTTTAGAACAGCTGGTGCAATTAAAATGGACATGTTCATCGTGGTGGTGCTCTTCTGAGCACGAAGAAGAACAGATTGCATAATTAGCAGTACCGTTCCTATCCATAATACGGTGCAAAATACCTTTATCCTGATAGATATTCAATATTCGGTACAACGTTACCCTATCAATCTCTTTACCTAATTTTTTCTCCAGATCGGGTTGCGAAATAGCCACAGTATCTAACGCAATTTCTTCTAAAACACGCACCCGTTGTTTGGTGTGTTTTAGGGAATGCTCTCTTAATATATCAATTGGATTGATCTTCATAGCTAACCGTGTATATATACAAATATACCAATAGCTGAACCGGGAACAAATTTTTTATGGATAGCTGGCCGTTAATTGCCTGCGTTTTAATTGCTCTCCAGGTATTCTCTGCCTTTATCTGTGATCGTAGCAGAAGGATGCGCTTCGTCATCGTGAAATTTGATATAGCCCATTCGCTCTAATTCTTCATATTCTTCTTCCATACCACCAAGAATGGATGAGCTGGTCTGTTTTTCAATCGATTCTAATATTGTTTTTATTTCTTCTCTTTCCATGACTAAAGTATTTGAGCTTATATAACAATAATGGGCATGATAAAGTTTTATCATGCCCATTATAATTTATGTTAAAAAGAAAAGTTTATTTATACATTTCTGCTCTTAATTGAGCTACATCTTCACTATTGATATATTCATCATAACTCATCATTTTATCAATTGATCCTTTTGGGGTTAATTCGATTACACGGGTAGCTACAGATTCAGTCAGGGCATGATCCCTTGACGTAAATAGGACTGTACCTTTAAAATCTTTTAATCCATTGTTCAATGCGGTGATAGATTCCAGATCCAGGTGATTGGTTGGCTCATCAAATAATAACAAGTTGGCATGTTTAAGCATCATTTGAGAGAACATGCAGCGCATTTTTTCTCCACCTGAAAGTACTTTACAGTTCTTTAGTACCTCTTCACCAGAGAACAGCATTCTGCCTAAAAAGCTTCTAACAAACTGTTCATCCTTATCTGTATCAGAATATTCTCTTAACCAGTCTACCAGGTTCATATCCTTGCCTTCAAAATAGGCAGAGTTATCATTTGGAATATCGGCAGTGTTGATGGTAATACCATATTTGAATTCTCCGGTATAGTCTTTATCACGACCAGTCAGTACGTTATAAAAAGCAGTTGTTGCCAAACTGTTCTGTGAAACAATAGCGATTTTATCACCTTTGCTCACCATGAAGTTGGTGTTTTTGAACAGCACTTCTCCATTAACAGTTTTAGTCAGATTTTCTACCTGGAGGATCTGATCTCCGGCTTCCCTGCCCAGGTTATTGAACATGATAGCAGGATACTTACGGCTGGAAGGTTTAATTTCAGTCAGATCAATTTTATCCAGGGCTTTCTTACGTGAGGTAGCCTGCTTCGATTTGGAAGCATTGGCACTAAAACGCTGAATAAATTCCTGCAGTTCTTTTACTTTTTCTTCCAGTTTTTTATTCTGGTCACCGCGCTGTTTTAAGGCCAGCTGACTTGATTCATACCAGAATGTATAGTTACCTGAGTAAATACTCATTTTACTAAAGTCGATATCTACAATATGCGTACATACTGCATCTAAAAAGTGCCTGTCGTGAGATACAACCAATACAATACTTTGGTAATCGGCTAAAAAGTTCTCTAACCAGGCAATCGTTTCAATGTCCAGGTCATTCGTAGGCTCATCCAATAACAAGATATCAGGATTACCAAAAAGTGCCTGTGCAAGCAGTGTACGTACTTTTTGTTTACCGTCCAGTTCTTTTAACTGTTTGTGGTGATATTCTTCTTTAATTCCCAGATTGCTCAGCATGGTAGCGGCATTGCTTTCCATATTCCAGCCGTCCATTTCTGCAAACCTGTTTTCCAGTTCACCAGCACGTTCACCGTCTTTATCCGTGAAATCTTCTTTTAAATAGATGGCATCTTTCTCCTTCATGATGTCATATAATTCTTTATGACCTATCATTACGGTTTCCAGTACAGAAAATTCGTCAAACTCATAGTGATCTTGTTTTAAAACCGCCATGCGCTCTCCGGGAGTAAAAGCTACACTGCCTGAAGTCTGGTTAACTTCACCAGAAAGAATTTTTAGAAAAGTTGATTTACCTGCTCCATTAGCTCCAATCACACCATAGCAATTGCCATGATTAAATTTTAGGTTGACGTCTTCAAATAAGGTACGTTTTCCGTAACGCAGGGATAAATTAGATACTGAAATCATATTGCACAAAAATAAGCCGCAAAGGTAACGATAATTTAATAAAATGCTTTGACCGTATAGGATTCATTAGTTCACAGTTTAATGTTATTTTTGTTTTTTTAGATATTATGCAAAGTGAAATAGAAATCCTCAGTTCCATCATACAGCGTCGCCGGAGTATTTTTCCGCCGAGTTATACACAACAGGAAATTCCCAATGAATTTATCCTTCAGGTTTTAGAAAGTGCCAATTATGCGCCTACGCATAAGCTAACCCAGCCATGGCGCTTCATTGTGCTCCGCAAGGAAGGAAAGCATAAGTTTGGTCTGGAACTGGCACGTTTATATAAAGAACAAACTCCTGCGACGCAGTTCCTGGAAAAGAAATATGAGTCGCTGGTAGAAAAAGCAGATCAGTCCAGCTGTATCATCGTGCTCAATGCACAGCTTCATCCAGATTTGATTCCTGAATGGGAAGAGATCGCTGCTTTTGCCTGTGCCGTGCAAAATATGGCGCTGACTGCCGAAGCATTGAATATTGGTGCGTACTGGAGTTCACCGGGTACCATTGAGCAATTGCCTGCCTATTTTAATATGGAAGAGAACGAACGTTGTTTTGGACTGTTCTTTATGGGCTTTCATACGGAAGAGGCCCGCCCGGCTAAACGCAGTCCTATGGAAGATAAAGTGAGGTGGATAGAAGATTAATATGGAAGAATTTAAATCAAAGTTGTACCAGCAGTGCATGGATTTTATCCTGCAGCGGATCAATACTGCTGAAACGGCTTTAAAACAATCGCAGGAGGCTAGTAACGACGATACCAAGAGTAGCGCCGGGGATAAATTTGAGACTACCCGCGAGATGGTGTCCCAGGATATTGCCAGAACTAAGAACCTGCTGTACGACGGGCAGCAGAATCTGCAGCTGTTGATCTCTTTGGAAAGTACGCCGTCTGCTGGTGATACGATTAGAAATGGCAGCCTGGTATATACTTCTAAAGGGATATTTTATATCAGTATTAGCGCCGGGCAAATCAAAGTAGATGACCAGCCTGTATTTGCGATTTCATTTGCTTCACCTATAGGGAAACTGATGATTGGCAAGAAAGTAGGGGAGTCTTTCAGCTTTAACCAAAACGAGTATACCATTCTTAAAATAGAGTAATTTTTTAATTACTCATTTTATATGTTAATGCCCTTTGCTCCAGGATCATTACAATAAAAGCAGAAAATCCCTCTTCAATTTTATTTGAAGAGGGATTTTCTGCTTTTTATCAAAAACTTAGAAACTGTTTTTGATGCTGTTGCTCAATGTTTTTGGTGTCCAGTATCCGCTGGCGATGATCCTTCTGATCGTGAATAAAGGATTGTTTTCATCACGTTTAGTACCTAAGATAAAGGCACTTTTAAAGCCTCTTTTCTTTAACTCAGGAATAGCTTCCGGATTCCATAATCCAAATGGATAAGCAAAGTGGTACATTTTTTTACCGGTAATAGTTTCCAGGGTTTTTGTAGGTTTATCGATCTGGATCTCCCAGTCTTTACCTGCATATTTTTTCACATTATGGTGATCCCAGGTATGCGATTCAACCTGGTTTCCTTTGTCAGACAAATCTTTGATCTGTGCTTTGCTCATATAATGTGGTCGGCCGATTGAAACGGTCATTACAAAATAAACTCCTTTGTAACCATATTTTGTGAGCGTTGGCTCAGCAATGGTATATTGGTCTACGTCGGTATCATCAAAGGTAAGTACAATCGGTTTGCTGGGTAAAGCAGTGCCATTATTCAGGTAATCATATAACTGATCAGCAAGGATAGTGTGGTATCCGCTGTCGGCAAGCATTTTCATTTGTGCCTTAAATACAGCGATGGGAACGATATAGTCTTTATTGGCTTTAGAATCTGTAGGTTTCCAGTCGCGGATCTGGTGATAACACAATACAGGTACCTGCTTACGTGCTAAAATGGTCTTCGCATCCGCAACTTTAATTTTAGTGATGTCGATAACTTTCCCTTTTGGGGCAGGGCCCGACTGAGTAGAAGTAATAGTCGCTGTACTGTCTGTTGTGGTGCTTGTACTGCTGGTTTTAGATTTAGACTGGCAGCCTGCGCTCAAGAAAAGTGCTGCTGCAGTAATCGATAGGATGTATAATTTCATTCAGGTAGTTGATAAATTTATTTCGCTGCAAAACTATGAAAACATCAGTCATATTAAGAATAATTTAAACAGAAAGGCCTGACAAATTTGCCAGGCCTTTCTGTTATTAAATTTGTGTAGAGATCTGCATATTATAAATAGAATTTAACACCAATTTTTGGGGCAAAGAAATTTGCACCTATATTGAAGGTTTTAGTATTGTTGAACACGCCGCCATCGGAATTATTATAATGCAGGGTATTATAGCTGATGCCATTAACAGAAAATTCAATACCAAATTTTTTGCCTGGGAAAAATACAAAACCAGGGGATAAAGCTGCCCCAACAGTGTGGTTTTTGTTACTGATTTGTTCAAGACTTGTAATATCACCACCCTCTCGTGTCTTTCCAAAGGATAATGGCACTGATAACTGACCAAAAAATTTAAATTGATCTGTGATGTTCTTATAAACACGTGCATACGGACTAACTTCAAATAAAGTTGTTTTCACTGAAGCTGATGTTATAATACCACCACTTCCAACATTGGTATAATATTTACTATAGTAGTAACCAATGCTGGTACCTACTTCGATGTTATGGGCCACGAAATAACCAATACTTGGCGCGATGTTCCAATAGACATTGCTTTTTGGCGCCCCATCTTGTTTACTGGTATTTAATTCTACGAGACCGCCTGCTGTCCATGTACCTTTTTCGGTTTGTGCTTTTACAGAAAATGCTAATACTGAAAGGGTTATTAATAATGGTAATAATTTTTTCATTATTTTTTATATCTAGTGTTTAGTTTCTCGTAAAGTAGGAAAATTTAAATAATAAGAACGGTTATTTTTAATTGATATGGAAAATTTACACAAAAAAGGCCTGACAAATTTGCCAGGCCTTTTTTGTTATTAACATTTGCGTAGAAATTCTACATATTATAAATAGAATTTAACACCAATTTTTGGAGTGAAGAAGTTTGCACCAAAGCTAAAGTCTTTAGAGTCATACAATTTATCACCGTTAGCATCTTTATTACGGGTGTCATTGTAGCTGATACCATTAACAGAGAATTCGATACCGAATCTTTTGCTTGGAAAAAATGCAAATCCTGGAGATAAAGCAACACCGATATTGTTTTCACTTCCTGTTTTTGCAAAGTTGTCGCCATTAGCATCACCAATTTTATCTTTTCCAAATGACATTGGTACTGATAATTGACCGAAGAATTTAAATTGATCAGTAATGTTTTTGTAAGCACGTGCATAAGGGCTAACTACAAATGCTGTGTTTTTGAATGAAGCAATAGTACTGTAAGATTTATCATAGCTATAACCTATACCTGTACCTACTTCAAAGTTGTTTGATACAAAGTAACCTACTGTTGGCTCAACTAACCAGCTAACATCAGATTTAGGGTTACCATCAACTTTACCAGTGTTTAATTCTACATCACCACCTAATGTCCATGTACCTTTTTCAGTTTGTGCTTGTGTAGTCAAAGCTAATCCTGCTACTGCGATTAACGATAATAGTAATTTTTTCATTTTTTTGCTTTTTTAATTTATAAATGAGCCAGATGTTTTTTGTTTTATATTCTGACTATGTTTGGCGTATAGTCAAGACTGATGCCAAAGAATATCTTGCTTTATGAACTGGAATTAAGGTTTTTTATAAAACGTTGTTGGATAGCGAGATAAATTGTTTTAGTTTTCCCTTTATTATTTTGGAATGACAATTAACTTAATATTAACATAAATTTAACTTAACACCACTTAAGACAGTTTGACTTTCTTTGTAAGAATGTCAGTCTTAAAGAGGGAATTTTTGTCAGATATTTTAATTGTATTTTAATTTATGAGATCTAATTAACCTATTAGCTAGTTATCAATTATTTTATTAAAGGTAAAAGAGAAGATGGACACATTAATTTTTGGCACCTATCTTTAGAAAGTTTATAATTCGTATCGAAGTGCGGTGAAATGCTCCGCCGATCAATGGAATTGTATAGGTTTCCTGTCCTGTTAGGTTATTATATGCCATGACAAAAGATTCGCGGCTGATTAAATTCTCCGCCTTTACAGTTATGCTTAGATGGGTAACATTTAAATGATCTCGTAATTATATTTATCCTAAAACATACTGGTTACCGGTCTTGATTATCTTTTAAAAAGGTTTAGGAAGATATACTATTTGGAAAAGGTGAAAGAAATTAAAATCTTAAAGGGTTTTAAATAAAAAAAATCTAATTTCATAAAACCTTTATGGAGGGTACAAACGTTATTAAACTATGAGACTAATAATAGAACGAAAACCGATTAAAGTATATCCCGATCCTAAGCGAGTAATTGCAAGATTTTTTTTCAATGGAGATGAGCGGGCTAAAGAAGTGATCAAAAGAGTACTGGCTTTGTCTGGTCCTGATGTTTTTGGTCTCATTTCACCTATCCTTCAGGAATATTCGAAGCGACACAGAAATATTACTAAGATCCTTTCCCGTAACTGTAAGAAGATAAAATACTGCATGGATGAAATGGGGATCGACTTTGAGTCGCTCAGTAAATACCAGCGGTTTCTATTGGGTTCCTATTTTACCCACGAATATTCTATAGAATCAGCAGCATTTTTCAATCCATCAGTAGTTTTAGATCCCGATCAGTCAGAATTGGTTGAGGGGGAAAAAAGGTTAATCATCAGTTTTAGAGCTGTAGGAGAAGGCCATATTTCATCTGTAGTCTTTAGAAGGGCTATGATTGATAGAGATGGAAATATCACTGTTAACCCGGCTGGTAATTATATTGATGAAGCAGAGATCGTGCGCAATGCGGTGTACAATAAAAAGCTATTTCTGAAAAAGGCAGCAGATTCCATGATCGATTTGAATATTCTGGATGAACTGGGTACTAAACTAGAAGATAAATTTGATTATACCATCCTTAGGAGGATTATACTGGATTCCAGAAACCTGCAGGATGATGACCTTAAAAAACTGGAATATGATAAGGTTCTTTGGTTATCAGATACCTACCATGAGATCAGTTTTTCGAGGGACACGGATATATCCGACCGTGTCATCTTTCCTATTTCGGAATTTGAGCGTAAAGGAATTGAAGATGCACGATTTGTGCGTTTTATCAAAGAAGATGGAACTGTGGTCTACTATGCCACTTATACAGCCTTTGATGGAGCGATGATCATGCCTAAGCTTTTGCAGACCACTGATTTTTATGATTTTAAGATCAGCCCGCTGCATGGTGCCGGAGCAGCGAATAAGAATCTGGCGCTATTTCCACGGAAGATCAATGGAAAGTATGCCATGATATCGAGGATAGATGGATGGAACAATTACCTGATGTATTCTGATAAGATCAATGTGTGGGACCATCCAGTTAAACTGCAGTCACCGGAATTCCCCTGGGAATTCATCCAGATTGGAAACTGCGGTTCACCAATTGAAACTGAAGCAGGCTGGTTAGTGATTACCCATGGAGTAGGCCCCATGAGAAGGTATGTTTTGGGTGCCAGCTTATTAGACCTGGAAGACCCTTCTAAAGAGATCGGCCGTCTAACAGAGCCTTTAGTGATCCCTAATAACGACGAAAGAGAAGGTTATGTGCCCAATGTATTGTACTCCTGCGGTTCTATTATTCACAATGGTGAATTGATCATTCCTTACGGCTTGTCTGATTACTGCTCATCATTTGCATCGGTAAAGATAGACCTGCTGTTAGAAAAACTTCTGGCTTCGGGCAGCGCTAAGTAAATCAATAAATTATAAGATCTGATGGTAGAGTGATAAATAATCCTCTACCATTTTTTCTTTAGAGAATTGCTGTTCTGCCCAGGTACGGCATGTTATCCGGTCTATTTTGTTCAGCTGATCCACTGCAATAACGGCCTCTTCTACATTGTTAACCAGGAAACCGGTTTTGCCGTTTTTTACCAGTTCTGGCATCGAGCCTTTATTAAAGGCTATGACAGGGGTGCCGCATAACATCGCTTCGGCAACACTCAAGCCAAAAGGTTCGGCAAAATTTATTGGGTGCAATAGGGCATAAGCTCCTCCTAATAACTCATTGCGTTTTTCTGGACCAGCAGAGCCGATAAAGACAATATCTTCATTCAAATAAGGCTCTACTTTCTCCCTGTAATAATTTTCATCCTGGATGATTCCTGCAATAATAAGCTTCCTCTTACTTTTTAAGGCAATTTGTATCGCCTCAGCTGTTCCTTTATCAGGATGTATCCTGCCAAAGAACAGCAGGTACTCACCAGCGATGTCATTAAAGATGAAATGCTCTGTATCCAGACCGTTATAAACTGTTCCAATATAATCTAACAGAGGATGGCGGTTGGCATTGCTGATGGAAACATAATAGCCATTCCCGTTATACTTCTGGTATACAGGAATGATCCTTTCGGAAGAAAATCCGTGAATGGTAGTGATCACAGGTGTGCTGATCAGTTTTGAATAGCTGAGCGGAAGAAAATCAAAATGGTTATGGATCAGGTCAAAATCTGCCGCTTGCTCCATCAGGTTACTGATATGCATACACTCCAGTACCTTAGCGTCCTGTCCGCGCTCATCTTCATAGCCTTTGTCTACTACACTGTTTAAAGTAGCAGTGGTTATGGAATCACCGGTGGCAAATAGAGTCACTTCAATACCTGCGGCAACAAGGCCTTCCGTTAAATTGGAAGCCATTTGTTCCCATGGGCCGTAGTGGCGTGGAGGAGTTCTCCAGGCCACGGGCGATAAAACGGCTACCTTCATTAAGATACCGTTTCTTTCACCACAGTTGTTTCTTTAGTTCCACTGAATTCATATTCAAATTCAAGTGATTTTAATACGGTCAAGTGCGAGATCCAGTAGGCAAGTGTACTCTCAGCGCCCTGGTTTCTATTTACACCATATGGCTGTAAACCATCACCGCAACCTTTCGTTTCGTAATCATATAGTGGTAATCTCAGGCTGTTTTCACCCAGGAACCATTGATAACTCAAATACATTTGTTTAATATATTTTAAGTCGTGCGTAATCTCATAAGCCTTAAAGTACATCAATACCATAGCCATGGTTTCTATCGCCTGCTGGTCGTAAATAGCCATATCTTCACCACGGTACAGCCATCCGTCATTTCCTACCGGATTTAAATAACCCTTATCTTCGAGGGTCATTTTTGTTAAGTATTCCATACTTTCCAGGCCAATGGCCAAAGATTCCTGGTCCTGTGTAGTTTCGTAATGAGACAGCAGAGCCAATGGTAAAATGGCATTATCGTACGTTAATTTCTCTTCAAACCAATGCCAGTCATCTCCTTTTTGGGCATTATAGGCAGCTTTAAGGGGTTTAGCCAGTTTATTTAACTCTTCAATAAAATATTCATCATAAGGCTGCGCTTTGAGGTAACTGCTCAATCCGATCATGGTATTGGCCAATCCTCTCAGGTGGGTTAACTTGCTGAAATGAGGAATAGATTTTATAAACAGCTCCTTCGCAAACTCTCTGTAGGAATTATTAGGTGCATTATTGATCAGGTAACCTAAAGCCCATATCGTTCTTCCAAAAGAATCTTCAGTACCTACTTCATCCAGGTATTCTCTTCTAAAACTTAAGAAGTTCCTAAAATTACCATCATCTACCTGCATATATTGAATATAACTCAGGTATACCGGCAATAATTCCAGTGCAACTTTACTTTTATTTTGCTGCCATGCCATGATCACCATGAGCAGGGCCCTTGCGTTATCATCTACACAATATCCTTCTTTTAAGTTAGGGATACCATATTTAGCATGCTGTACAATTCCGGTATCATCAGTTAACCGCTGTACATGGGCCATACTAAAAGCAGGCATCATATCAGGATCTACAATAGGCTTGTTTTCATCCGGAATTTGTTTTGCATCAATGATAGCTTCTTCTAAGGTATTGATAAATACATTACCCGTACTTGGCCAGCGCAGGTGCAAACCATAATTATAAGCATTGGCTTTTAACTCATGCAGCTGCTCTTCGTTCTCAAACAGGTCGTTAACAATTTGTGCAAGTCCGTCAGAATCTTTAAAATCGAACAGTTTCCCTCTGTTTTCTGCCAATAATTCCTGTGCATGCCAGTAAGGAGTAGAGATGACAGCTGCTCCGGCACCTACTGCATAAGATAAGGTACCACTAGTAATCTGTGCCTCATTTAAATATGGAGTAATATACATATCTGCTGCTGTGAGGTAGTCATATAACTCTTCTTCAGAGACAAACTTGTTGATGAAAATAAGATTTTTGTCGACATTCAGTTTTTTCGCTAAACGTTTCAAACTATCACGGTATTCTTCACCAGAGTTCTTGATTACTCCCGGATGGGTAGTTCCTAAGATCACATACAGCACTTCCGGATTTTTTGCCACGATTTGGGGCAATGCTTCAATTACTGTTTCCAGTCCCTTATTTCTACTGATCAAACCAAAAGTAAACAATACCTTTTTGCCTTTAAAAGCAACAGAATTTCTTACTTCATTGTTCTGTTTAGGTTCCAGATCCGGAACACCATGCTCAATTAGTTTTATTTTATCTTCAGGGATGCCATAAATACTGGTTAAGAAAGCTACTGCACGATGACTCATGACAACAATTTTCGACGAGT
>Ga0233344_1000135_pt1 | contig 14117 bp, 13 predicted proteins | sample GEONDECOMP281_FD_180697 | JGI IMG/M metagenome (GOLD analysis project Ga0233344, IMG submission 180697) | Leaf litter microbial communities from Shasta-Trinity National Forest, California, United States - GEON-DECOMP-281 | ecosystem: Environmental > Terrestrial > Plant litter > Unclassified...
CTGTTCTACGATATCACCTTCTTTAACATACCATACGATCCTTCTGGCAAGCGCACCAGCAATTTGCCTGAATAGTACGGGTATGCCATTTTCGTGCTCTACAACGACCGTAGTGCGTTCATTTTCGGTAGAAGACTTCGGGTTCCAGGCCGCAAGATATTTGCCAGGATGATATTTGAAAAATTTTACTACACCAGATATTGGATTCCTGTTGATATGGACGTTTACAGGTGACATAAATATGGAAACCTGTATTCTTTTATCTTTAAAGTATTCGCCCTCTACAGTTTCTTCGATCACAACTACTTTACCGTCTGCAGGACAGATTACAAAATTGCCGCCAGTTTCAAATGACCGGGATGGGTTTCTAAAAAATTGCAGCACAATAACGAACAAGGCGAATGAAGCGATATAGGCAAACCATCTTAACCAAAAGATGTCGGCAAATCTATAATCTATTACAGCGTTCAGGACGAAGATAAAAAGCAATGAAACGGCTATAGTTGTATAACCTTCTTTATGTATTGTCATTTATAATTTAATATGGTTTTGCAAATTTGTGAAAAAATTACCGAAATCAGGTTAAAGAATCAATATCAGAAGCTAAACGATAGATGTCTTTAAGGTTTCTGCCCAGGCCATTATAATCCAGGCCATAACCTACAACAAATTCATTAGGAATCTCAAAGCCTATATATTTAAGCTCTTTAATAATGGTTTGTATGGCTGCAGGTTTATACAATAGAGTACAAACACGAACAGAGGAGGGGTTTTGTAAATAAACTTTTTCCAGCAGGTACTTTAATGTAAAGCCAGTATCTACAATGTCTTCTACCAGAATCACATCACGTCCGCTAAGATTTTTGGGTAACCCGAATGCTTCTTTGATGACTGAACTGCTCTCTGTTCCTACATAAGAGGAGATTTTTATAAAACCTACTTCACAGGGAATATCTACTTCTTTAAGCAAGTCTGCCATGAAAAGAAAACTTCCATTTAATATGCCAATAAAAATGGGGCAACGGTCTTCGTAGTCGGCCTTGAGCTGTATTCCGATCAGTCCGGTACGTTTATTAATGGCATCGTTCTCAATGAATAGCTCGAATTGTTTATCTCCAACATCAATTATATTCATCAGACTTAATTTTTTTTGTTTTCTTCTTCTTCTTTCTTCCTTTTTTCCCTGCGTTCTTTTCGCAGTTCTTTCCTGCTTTTTTTCAGCGTATCCTGAACAGTTGCAGATTTTGAAGTGGTATCTTTTTTAGAGTGGCCAAATAATCTGTCGAAAAAGTTTTTAGATTTATCCTGCATTTTAACCGGCGGTGTTATCGCGGCATCTGCATCAGTGTCATTGTCAACAGCGCTGGTATCAACTTTTGCCGAATCGGGCAGCAAGTATTGGCGCAAGCCTTCACGCAGTCTCACGCTGTAGAATCCGTACCCGCTGGTATCTGCCGGAGTTAGCCCGCGCTTGGCCATAATCCTTCCCATATATTTATAATAGGGCAGCATATAGTCTTTAAGACTTCCGTCACCGTTAAATTTGAACATGGCAACTTTAGGATTGGGTACGATATTGGCTAAGAATATGCCTTCACCAATACTTAACTCTGCAGGGCTTTTTCCAAAATATTGCCTGGAGGCTTCTCCAATACCATACACATTTTTTCCCATTTCAATAATGTTGAAATAAACTTCCAGCATCCTTTGCTTACTGATCAAATGGTTATTCTCAATCATCCATACAATCAGGATTTCTTCTGCCTTGCGGGCCAGGGTTTTGTTTCTGCTTAAAAAAACATTTTTAACCAGCTGCATAGAAATGGTACTGCCGCCCCTTACAAATTTCTTTTTCTTGAAGTTGATCACAAATGACTTACGGATCGATTCATCTACAAAGCCATGGTGGCTAAAGAAGGAGGGATCTTCTGATGTTAACAGTGCATTTTTAAAATTGCCTGCAATCTCTGAAAGAGGGGTATAGTTAGGGTTGGAAGGACCGATGATGATATCGCGCATCGGCTTGCCATGCTCATAAGGTGTATATATAAAAGGCTGATTAATCTTTTGAAGATCTGTTTTTCCCCATTTAAGAATCTTAAAGCTATAGGGGGTAAGGGTAGAATTAAACTTCAGGCTATCAGGGTTACTGCTGTCCAGATAGAAATTAAGATCATATTTAACCTTTCCCTGTACTTGTAATCCTTCCAGTGATTCAAACAATCCCTGCGGGAAAGAATTTAGCAGTGCCTGTGCATCCTGCTCATCGGCATGAAATTTAACTTCATAGATCTTTACCGGAGATAGCGTGTATTTTAAATAAGGATGAATAGCAGCATCTTTCAGGAATATCGTTGAAGCGCTGTCTAAAGCCACATCGTTTGTGCCTACCAGCAATTGGGCATCAATCCTGGCACTTTTAACCACAATATCATTCGCTGCAATTTTAGGATGATTGATCAGCAGGTTCTTTACAGACCATGAACCAGTGATCTTAAAATCATCAGCACTGTATTCTGCACTTTTAAGTTCAGTTCTTATTGTATCGAAACTCAGTTTCGCATGCAGTTTTCTTTCCAGATAGGGAAGTTCAACTTTTTTATGATCTGCAAAGAAGAGTACGTTCATCTGGCTTTTACCAGGGTTAACTTTTCCATTAATATGCCAGGTAGACTCATTATTATTTACAATAATGGTAGAATTTAAATCCCTGTTGCTGATGGTAGCTGTTGCAGTGAGGAAACTCAGTTTTGCAGTGTCGTTATCATTGAGTGTAAAGAGCAGGCTTTTTAATTGCAGGTCATCCGGGATTTTGTCCAGCATCTGGTTCAGTATATCATGAGCAATTAAACTCAGGTCAATTTTTTCTTTATTATCAGTTTTATTTTTCTTTCTTTTTAGGAAGAAATCGAGATTAGTAGTGCTATCTTTTAATACAATACTTACTTTTCCGGTATTTAAGCTTACTTCTCCCAGTTTTACTGTTCCAAATAATAGAGGCAGGAGTTTGACGCCTACAGTAAGGTCGGAAATAGTAGTTAAAGTATCTCTGTCTTTAGGTACTACAGAAATATTTTTCATGTGCACGGTACTTAGACCGGTAAAACCAGCTTCGCCTATTTTAACGGTTAGCCCGTAACCTTTATCCGCTTTATTGATGGCTTTGGCAATTACTTGTTTGAGGATAGCCTCTCTTTTATTGTAAGCAATAATACCTGTTATAATGACTGCGATAAGTAATATCCCAAAAATCCATGCAGCAATTTGAATGTATTTTTTAGGGATGTTTATTTTTGGAAGATGCATGCGGTAAAATAGGTTTTAATGCTTAACGGTAATTGCAAATGTTTATTTCGTGTTAAAATTACACTTAAAAAGGCTAAAATCAATTAATTGTACCTTCCTTTTGTTAATTTTGAACAATGAGCATTAGCAGTGAACAAGTTTTGGCCGCTTTGAGAAACGTTGAAGACCCTGATTTTAAAAAAGATCTGGTGACCCTGAACATGATTAAAGACCTGACGATAGATAATAAAAAAATAAGTTTTACCCTTGAGCTGACTACTCCGGCCTGCCCGATGAAGGACATGCTGAAGAATGCCTGCTTAAATGCAGTGAAATATTTTGTAGATAAAGAAGCAGAGATTACCATTAATATTACTTCCAGAGTGACTAAGCCTATGGATACTTCCCAGTTAAAGGATATTAAAAATATAATTCTGGTTTCTTCTGGTAAAGGAGGAGTGGGAAAGTCAACAGTTGCAAGTAATCTCGCGGTAACGCTTGCTGCTGATGGTGCTAAAGTAGGCTTGATCGATGCTGATATTTATGGGCCTTCTGTCCCAACAATGTTTGGATTGGTCGGTGCCAAACCAAGTGCAAGAGATACAGCAGAAGGAAAGACGCTGATCCTGCCTATAGAAAAATATGGGATTAAACTATTGTCACTTGGCTTTTTTGCTGATCCTGACCAGCCAGTGCCATGGCGTGGTCCTATGGCTTCCAATGCGATTAAACAACTTTTTAATGATGCCGACTGGGGCGAGCTGGATTATCTGATCGTAGATCTTCCACCGGGAACCGGTGATATCCATATCACGATTACACAAAGTTTTCCAATTGCGGGTGCTGTAATTGTAACTACACCGCAGCAAGTAGCCCTTGCGGATACTAGGAAAGGTTTGGCAATGTTTAGAATGCCGAGCATTAATATCCCTGTGTTGGGTGTAATTGAAAATATGGCATATTTTACTCCGGAAGAATTGCCGGATAATAAATATTATATTTTTGGTAAGGATGGCGGAAAGGCACTGGCTGCCTCATTTAAAGTCCCTTTTCTTGGAGAGATCCCTTTAGTTCAGGGAATTACTGAAGGTGGAGATAATGGTACGCCAATTGCACTGGATAAAGAAAGTAAAATAGCTATTGCATTTTCAGCAATAGCAGGTAGAATAGCCCAACAAGTCTCAATAAATAACGCACAGCCGGTAATTGCTAAATAATTACTAAATTTATATTTTAAAATCTATCATGGATATCATACAACAAGTTGAACAAGCATTAGAAACCATCCGTCCTTATCTGATTGCAGATGGGGGAGATGTCGCTATAGAAGAGATTACATCAGATAATGTAGTTAAATTAAAATTATTGGGTAACTGCGGATCCTGCAAAATGAGCTTTATGACAATGAAAGCAGGCATTGAGCAAGCGATCATGAAAGCCGTTCCACAAATTACAGCTGTAGAGGCGATTAATTTATCAGAACCTGTTTAGCCCCATTTAACAAAATTTAACTAATCGCTGTACTAATTACAGCTATTTTTGTCTGATGAAATACCTTTTCACCCTGTTCTTAGCTTTTTTTGCTGTAGGATTGTTTGCGCAACAATCTCCTTCAGGAAAAAGACTAATACAATTTTCTGGGATTATAACGGATCAGGACAGTAGTTTTGTAGTGCCTTATGTAACCATTACTAATAAATCCAATCAGGAACAGCGGTATGGTGCCAATTATAAAGGGTATTTTTCTTTTGTTGCTCACCCTGGTGATACTTTAGTATACAATGCAATAGGCTATAACGATAAGATGGTCGTTTTACCTAAAGCTGTTAATGACAATAAATATACGCTAATGGTTAAGATGAAATCTGATATCGTTTATCTGCCTGCAGTACGTATCTATCCATGGGCAACGGTGGAAGAGTTTACCAAAGACTTTCTTGCCTTAAAGATAGCAGATGATGATATGGAAATTGCCAGGAAGAATCTCTCGGGAAGCTCTGTAAACAGCATGATACGTAATCTTCCACGGGATGGAGGAGAAATCTCATCCTCTAATTTCCGTTCAGATTATGACAGGGAATTGAGCAAAAGCCTTGGAACTACCAACCCCCTGTTAAATCCTTTTGCATGGGGTAAATTGATGCAGCAGATATTTAACGGGGACAAGAGCAGGCAGAGCGATAATTAGCGCTTTCTACGCTGCTGAGGGAATTTCATTTTATAATCTGCACGAACTTCGCCTCTTGAAATTGCATCAAGCTTAGATTTTAGTAACCTTTTACGCAGCAGGCCAAGCGTGTCTGTAAATAGTTTACCCTGAATATGATCATATTCATGCTGTACAACCCTGGCTGGCATTCCTGTTAATAGCTCTTCGTGTTTTTCAAAATTTTCGTCGTAATATTCAACCAGAACATTTGGCTTGCGCATTACATCTTCCCTAATTTCTGGAATACTCAAACATCCTTCGGTAAAAGCCCAGGGCTCACCAGTCTCTTCCAGTATGGTTGCATTGATAAAGACCCTTTTGTAGCCATTATTACCTTCATCATCGCCACCTGTATCCACAATGAATAACCGGATAGGAATCCCTACCTGTGGTGCTGCCAATCCAACGCCGCTTGCTGCATACATGGTATCAAACATGTCGCTGATCAGTTTTTTTAAATCTGGAAAATCCTGATCAATGCTCACGCATACTTTCCTTAAGACAGGATCACCGTATGCTACAATTGGTAATTTCATTTATTATAATTTTAAGAGCCTTTAAGGGCAAATTTCTGAATTTTATTTTAGACCGATGCTTTAATCACATCAAAGCGTTACAAAAGTACGAATATTAGCCTAAAGGGTAAAAGGTTAAGACATTCAAATTTTTTTCATCCAGTATTTCTGTAGCAATTGTCGCCATATCATCCGTATTTACAGCTTCAATTTTCTTGAAAACAGTTTCCAGACTATCTATTTTGTCGTAATCGATCAGGCTTTTAGCCATAGATATGATCAGGCCGATCCTATTTTCTTCTCCAAGGGCAATCTGTCCAATAAACTTATTTTTAGCTTTTTGCAGCTGCACTTCAGTCAATGGATTTTCGCGGATTTTTTTAAATTCTTTATAGATCAGGGATAATGCCCTGTTTACTTTTTCTTTATCAGTTCCAAAATACACAGTAAATATTCCCGTATCACTCAGGGGACTATACCCGGATTCGATACTGTAGGCAATGCCATGTTTTTCCCTGATTTGTAAATTCAGAATAGAACTCATCCCAGTACCGCAAAGCAGGTTATTTAATAAGAGTAAACCTGCTTTAAAAGGGTGGTGAAGAGAGTAAGCCTGTGAACCGATCACTGTATGTGCCTGCATAATTGGCTTTTGATCAGTCCGTATAATTACAGGGGTTATTGCTGGTGCTTTTCTATCAGCTTGGTGAAGGTTTTCCGGAACCTCGGCATAGTACTTTGTAAATATCTTAATTGCTTTTTCGAAGCTGTAGTTGCCTAAAACAGCAACGATCATTTTATCAGTATGGTAATTTTTCGCGATAAAATCTTTAATATCCTGCTTATTAAGCTTGTTTACACTTTCTATAGTACCCAAAATATTTCGGCCCAGCGGGTGGCCTGCAAAAACAAGGTCTTCGAAATCATCATAGATCGCTTCTTCCGGCTGATCCAGATAAGAGGCAATTTCATCTAAAATTACTCCTCTTTCTTTTTCGAGTTCATCTTCTGGAAAGGTAGAATGAAATATGATATCATTGAAAAGTTCTAAAGTCCGATCCAGGTAAGGATGCAGAAAAGAGGCATGTATGCAGGTATATTCTTTAGTGGTATAAGCATTTAAATCGGCGCCAACACTTTCCAGTCTGTTTAAGATCTGATTGGTATTTCTTTTCTCTGTGCGTTTAAAAACCAGATGCTCTATGAAATGAGCGAGTCCGGATTGTGACTCATCTTCATCACGGGAACCGCTGTTTACAATAATGCAGGCATGAGAGATAGCAGATGCCGAGGGAACATGAAGTAGGCGGATGCCATTTGGCAGGGTGTGTACGTTGTATTCCATTGAGGTACAAAGATACAGAAGAACTTTGCTAACAGATTGTAATATTATCTCTTAAAAAAGATATGTAATTTTTTATTGTTACTGTCAATTTGACAACTAGAATCACTTTGGAACATCCCTTGATAAGGGTGTTATGTACTTAAAAATGAGTTAACATATGAGCATAGAAGAAAAAGGGAGTATTTCCATACATACCGAAAACATTTTCCCTATTATTAAGAAATTCCTTTACTCTGACAATGAGATCTTTTTACGCGAGCTGGTTTCAAATGCAGTTGATGCGGTACAAAAAATCAAGCGTTTAGCTGCCTTAGGTCAGTATAATGGAGAGCTTGGTGATACGCTGGTTGAGGTTGCGCTGGATGAAGAGAAGAAAACGATAACGATCAGCGACAGCGGATTGGGAATGACAGCTGAGGAGATTAAGAAATATATCAACCAGGTAGCTTTTTCCGGAGCAAGTGAATTCGTAGAGAAGTTTAAGGATGCTAAAGATGCCAATGAGATCATTGGTAAATTTGGTTTAGGCTTTTACTCGGCATTTATGGTGTCTGACCTGGTAGAGATTCAAACATTATCTTACCAGGAAGGTGCAGAGCCCGCACGCTGGGTTTGTGATGGCAGTACTTCTTATGAGATCTCTGAAGGTTCACGTACTACACGTGGTACTGATATTATCCTGCATATCAATACTGAATCTGAAGAATTCCTGAGTAAACATAAAATAGAAGAGATCCTCGATAAATATGGTAAGTTCTTACCAGTTCCAATAAAGTTCGGTACTAAAACTGAGCAAGTGGAAGACGGTGAAGACGAAGAGGGAAAACCTAAGACGGTATCTGTTGAGGTTGATAACATTATCAATACTACAACACCGATTTGGACAAAAGCACCTGCAGATTTGTCAGACCAGGACTATCTGGATTTCTACAAACAATTGTATCCTTTCTCTGAAGATCCTTTGTTCTGGATTCACCTGAATGTAGATTACCCATTCAATTTAACCGGTGTATTATACTTTCCAAAAGTGAAGAATGATTTTGATATGCAACGCAACAAGATCAAATTATACAGCCGTCAGGTTTTTATTACTGATGAGGTAAAAGATATTGTTCCAGAATTCCTGATGTTATTACATGGGGTTATTGATTCACCAGATATTCCTTTGAACGTTTCAAGAAGCTTTTTACAGGCTGACAGCAATGTGAAAAAGATCAATAGTTATATCACTAAAAAAGTTGCTGATAAACTGGGAGAGCTTTTCAATAAGGACCGTAAGTCTTACGAAGAAAAATGGAGTGACATTGGTCTTTTCGTAAAATACGGAATGGTAAGTGAAGAAAAGTTCTATGATAAAGCGAAAGACTTTGCTTTACTGACCAATACTAAAAATGAAAACTATACTCTGGATGAGTACCGTGAAAAGGTTGCTCCTATCCAGACCGATAAAAATGGTCAGGTAGTGTATATCTATACCAATGATCCTGCTAAACAGGATAGCTTTATTCAATCGGCCAACAGAAAAGATTACGATGTTCTTTTAATGAACTCTGCTATAGACAATCATTTTGTGAGCTCATTAGAGCAGAAGTTGGATAAAACGCTGATGAAACGTGTTGATTCAAGTGTTGCGAGCAAACTGATAGAAAAAGATGAATCTATTGAATCCGTATTGACTGAAGAACAATCAGCTAAAGTGAAAGAAGTTTTTGAAAAGGCGATCATCAAACCGGGATTTCAGGTAGAGATCGTAGGCTTAAATCCAGAAGAATTCCCGGTTACCGTAACGATGGATGAATTTATGCGCCGTATGAAAGATATGGCTCAAATGGGTGGCGGGATGAGCTTTTATGGTAATATGCCAGACAGCTATAAAGTTGCGATCAATGGAAATCATAAACTGGTTAACCGCATTCTGCAGACAGAAAATGCAGAAGAGCAAAGTGCTTTAGCAAAACAAGCTGTAGACCTTGCATTGTTATCCCAGGGAATGCTAACAGGAGCTGATCTAACCGCTTTTGTCAACCGCAGTGTTGAGTTGATCTAATTATCCTAATAACAGGCCAACAGCCTGTTTATAATAAAGCCTGCACGAAAATCGCTGCAGGCTTTTTTTATTCCTATAATTTGTGCTTATCACGTTATTTTACGGACTGTTCCAAAAGCAATGAATGCTGAAAGGGCAAAAAGAGATAAGGCTAAAACTTTATTAAATGGTTCCGGAGGTAAATATTGCACCCCTTTTTTATTTGTTTTTGCCGGTTCGCGTACGTAGCGGCCATGTGCGGGAATAGCGATATGCTGGAAATCGTTCATCAGATTTCCTAATCCCTGCGTCAGTTCATCGCCTTTCATTGCCTGACCATGTCCTGTACCTGCAACTTCTGGGCGGAGGTCATTGAGCTTTTTAACAGACATTGCTGCGGCTAGCCAATTGGGAGTAAAATATTTAGGTGGGCCAGAAATTTCTTTTTTTTGCGTAATCACCGCGAATAAGGATTCTTGTTTGGTGGTTACAAAGGCATCGCCTGCAATTAATACGCGATCTGATTCTCTGAAAAGTGAGATGTGCCCTGGTGAATGTCCGGGAGTATGAATATAAGACCACTCTGGCATGTAAGGTACTGTTCCTTCTTTTTTTAGCGGATGTATATGTGGGGTAAGATCAATGGATTTTTTAGGGTATGCAAAGGAGAAAAAACTCATTAGTCCACCGCCGGTAGTAGGATCTGCAGGCGGATAGTCTGACAATCCTGTTAAGTATGGTAATTCCAGCGGATGGGCGTAGACTTCTACCGGCCATTTTTTTAACAGGTCTTTTAGTGCTCCCCTGTGATCGAAGTGGCCATGGGTAAGAATGATAGCCGAAGGTGGAAGGTGATCTCCAAACAGTTCTGCAGCTATTGCCATGATCTTTGAAGCGTAACCTTTAAGGCCGGCATCTATTAATACCCATTCTTCTTGTCCGGTGGTGATCATGTATACATTAACGAATACAATTTTTATACTCCACACGCCCGGTGCGATTTCAATATATGCGTTGTTTTCCATGCGAATTTAGATTAGATGTACCTGGTGTAACAAAATCTAAATTCGCAGGTTTTTTTAATTCACATATTTAGTATTTCTACTCATTTATTCCTTCCAGATTAAACAAGAAAGCATAATTCAGTGCAATATCTTTCAGGTAGTCAAACCTTCCCGAAGCACCGCCATGACCAAAGTCCATATCTGTCTTTAGCAGGAGTACATTTTTATCTGTTTTTGTAGCGCGCAATTTGGCTACCCATTTAGCCGGTTCAAAATATTGAACCTGGCTGTCATGCAGCCCGGTGATTACCAATAAATTTGGATATTCCTTATGTTCAATATTCTCATAAGGGGAATAGCTTTTCATATAACGATAGGCATCTGCATTTTTAGGATTTCCCCACTCATCAAATTCATTCGTTGTTAGCGGGATAGTTTCATCAAGCATTGTATTAACCACATCTACAAAAGGAACCTGCGCAATCACTCCATGCCAAAGCTTTGGAGCAAGATTAATCACTGCGCCCATTAATAAACCTCCGGCACTGCCACCCTGTGCATACAAATGTTCAGGACTGGTGAATTTTTGTTCAACAAGAAACTTACCGCAGTCAATGAAATCGGTGAAGGTGTTCATTTTCTTCATCAGTTTTCCATCTTCATACCATTGTCTGCCCATTTCCTGACCTCCGCGAATATGTGCTATGGCATAAACAAATCCCCTGTTTAATAGACTCAGGTTATTGCTGGAAAAGGAAGCATCAATACTATGGCCGTAAGATCCGTAGGCATATAATAACAATGGGGCATTTCCGTCTTTTTTAAGTCCTTTTTTATAAACCAGTGAAATCGGGACTTTTGTTCCGTCTTTTGCGGTAGCATACAAGCGTTCTGATATATAGTCTTCTGAATGGTATCCGCCAACTACTTCCTGTTGTTTCATTAATTCCTTGGCCTTAGTTTCCATGTTATAATCGAAAGTGGAAACAGGAGTAGTCATAGAGGTATAGATATAACGAAGCGTTTTGCTATCATATTCCGGATTGTAACCTATAGCGGCGGTATAGGTTGGATCTGGAAAATCAATATCATGTTCTGAACCATTTATATTTCTGATTCTTAATTGCGTTAATCCATTTTTACGTTCAGCAATAACGATAAAATCTTTAAATTCCTCCACTTCTTCCAGCAATACATCCGGGCGATGGGCAATCACTTCTTTCCAGTTCTCTTTTCCTGTTTTATCCAATGGACATTCCATCAAACGGAAGTTTTTAGCATCCCAGTTGGTTAGAATTAAAAATTGATCTGCCAGTGGTGTTACGCTGTATAATACATCTTTAACCCGTGGCTGGAATAACTTAAAATCAGCATCAGGTTCACTCGCAGAGATCATCCTGGTTTCTGACGATAGCGTAGCCTGAGAATAAATAAAGATATATTTTCCAGACTTTGATTTGCCTACACCAATATAGTTCGATTTATCTTTTTCTTCATAAACCACCAGATCTTTGTCTGCCCCAGTGCCTATTTTGTGCTTCTGGATCTTCTCGCTCAATAAGGTCACCGGGTTTTTTGCCGTATAAAAGATTGTTATATTATCTGCTGCCCAGACAGCGTCTCCTTCTGTATTTGGGATCATATCTTTAAGCAAAGCACCGGTTTCCAGATTTTTAACCTGAATAGTGTACTGTCTGCGGGATACATTATCTACACCGTAAGCAAGCAGTTTATTATCAGGACTGATGCTAAATCCTCTTGCTGAATAATAGTGATGGCCTTTTGCCAGCTCGTCTATATCCAGGAGCACTTCCTCGTGCGCCGTTAAACTTCCTTTTTTACGACAATATTTGGAATATTGTTTTCCTTCTTCGGTTCTGGAATAATAGAAATAACCGTTTTTGAAAACAGGTACAGATTCATCTTTCTCCTTAATTCTTCCTTTAAGCTCTTTAAACAAGTCAGCCTGTAAAGTTTTAGTCCCGCTCATCATGGTATCCAGATAGGAGTTTTCTGCTTTGAGGTAATCAACAACCTGGGTACTATCGGCACCTTTTTTAAAGTAATCGATCATCCAGTAATAGTTGTCGGTTACGGTATCTCCATGTATAATCCTTTGTTTAGGCTTAATCTCTGCTAGGGGAGCTTTAACGTCAGGCCAGTTATAGTTCTTCATTTTCTTATCTTTGTTTGTACAGGCACAAGCTAAACTAAGCAAAAGTGCAGCGGGAATAATTTTATTCATGGCTGGAGAGGTTAAAATTTACATTTCAGAGATGCCCGTATTTATTTGTACTGCAAAATAGGATTTATTTACAATGGATAAGAGAAGGTTAAGCATAAAAAACATTTTTAATATCATCCTTATCTTTATATTTCTTGGTCTGGTATTTATCCCATCTGCAAAAGCGCTCGTGATAGAAGGGCTCATGAAAATTGGGTTCTTTAGTCCCAATACTACGCTTAAAAAAGATCCTGCTTTTGTACAGGATCTTTCGGGAATAAAATTTAAAGATGTAAAGGGGAATACTGTTGATCTTGGAGATTTAAGGGGTAAGGTTGTTTTTCTAAATTTCTGGGCTACCTGGTGTCCTCCCTGTTTAGCGGAAATGCCAACTATAAATAAGCTATATGGAAAATTCGGGAATGATAAGGATATTGTCTTTATCCTGGTAGATGCTGATGGGAATTTAACCAAATCACAGAAATTTATGGACCGAAGAAAATATAATTTACCTGTTTATGCCATTGCCAGCCAAATTCCAGAGCTGCTTTTTAAAGGATCCTTACCTACAACAGTTGTTTTTGATAAACAAGGCCGGGTATCCTATAATGAATCCGGGGCAGCAAATTATGGCGGCACCAAATTTATCGAATTTATTAAGAGGCTAAAAACTACGAATTAGTATATTTGACGCTGTAAACTCTATTGAAGGGTTTTAAACCATAAGATCGTTATGCAAGAACCATTTGATATTACTATTGGCGCTATTGACTATGCTATTTTTCCTGAAGGAAATGATACCTATGTAGTTTTTAAAGACGGAAAAGAATATGTACAGATCCAAAAGGATACAGATTCACAATGGCTTAAGTTAGATCCTGAAACGGCATTGCCGCTTTTTGAAGAAGATGAAGAAATCAATGCTATAGGCAGAGAAATCGCTGCTTATGTTCCGGAGGAAGAAGAGGAAAGCGAGGAAGAACAAGAGGACGAAGAATAATTGTTTTCTTAGCCAGCCCAGTTATCCCTGTCCAGGCTGCGGTAATGTATCGCTTCTGCCAGATGTTCTAATTCTATTTCATTACTTCCGGCAAGATCGGCAATGGTACGTGCTACTTTTAAGATCCTGTCATAAGCCCTTGCAGATAAATTGAGCTTATCCATTGCTTTTTTGATCAATATGCGTCCTTCTTCGCTAATCTGACAGATCTTTCTAACCATATTTGGACTCATCTGCGCGTTGTAATATAGATCGGGATGACTGATAAATCTCTCATCCTGTATAAGTCGTGCATCAATGACCCTTTTTCTGATGATATCGCTTTTTTCTGCTGGTACTAAAGAGGAGAGTTCGTTAAAATTGACCGGGGTTACTTCTACATGAAGATCAATTCTATCCATTAAGGGGCCTGATATTTTACTCAGATATTTTTGTACTACGCCAGGGGAACAGGTACACTCTTTATCAGGATGATTATAAAAACCACAGGGGCAGGGATTCATTGCCGT
>Ga0233344_1000138_pt1 | contig 14039 bp, 13 predicted proteins | sample GEONDECOMP281_FD_180697 | JGI IMG/M metagenome (GOLD analysis project Ga0233344, IMG submission 180697) | Leaf litter microbial communities from Shasta-Trinity National Forest, California, United States - GEON-DECOMP-281 | ecosystem: Environmental > Terrestrial > Plant litter > Unclassified...
TCTTCGGCATTTTCTGCTGTTAGCGGCAGACAGGAGAATTCTCCCTGTATGTTAAAGATCTTGAAAATATCCAGGTAAAACTCTTTATCTCCCTCGTCTAAAAAATCCCTCTTAAAAGATAAAAGAATGCCATTTTTACCGGCTTTGTTTAGCTGATGTACGCGGTAAGGCGGGATCAGGTAGATCCAGTCGCCCCTCCCTTTTTTTTCTTCTTCCTTAACTGCATGTAATGGAAATTCATGCTGCAGCCATACAATTTCAAAAAAATCTTTACGCCCCGGGTCGTTGAGGTAACTTGGAGGACAATTTTCAAGATTCCTGATATAGATCAATGAGCTTTCTAACCCGAGACTTGTATTTAATTTCATTAGTCAAATATACCTCATCCTGATTTACTGCATTGGATTATCCGGACATTGGCTTGTATTTATTTCTAATCCCTGTTTTTTTATGTCATTCCTATGATCTTATAAGATACAGGTTTCCTTAAAGTCCCACATAATGCGCACATAGTATAACGCAGCACGCATTTACCAGGGTACCTTTGAGGAACAAAAAATCAAGATATGCCGGATTTGAAATATGAAGGAACAGCTGCTGGTTTGAAAGCCAACCTAAAACTGATTTTAGAAGAAAACAGGAAGCTGGCCGACCAGCTTAATTTTGATCAGCTGGCTTTGCTGCTACCGCTGATACAAAATTCCGACCGTATATTCTTGGTTGGTGCCGGCAGGTCTGGTCTGGCACTTCGTTCTGCGGCAATGCGACTGATGCATTTTGGACTGACGGTATTTGTTGCCGGAGAAACTACTACTCCTGCTATCCGCAAAGGCGATCTGCTAATCGCCGCTTCTGGATCTGGTACTACCAGCACCATTGTAAAAGCAGCAGAAAAAGCCGCGGGAACAGGTGCCATAGTTGTCTCTTTTTCTACAACTACAGATTCGCCGCTGGCTAAACTTTCAAATCAGATACTGATTCTTCCTGCTGCGCAGAAAGAAGACCATGGCAAGACTGTTTCTGCACAGTATGCAGGAAGTTTATTTGAGCAGGCTTTATTACTAATGACCGATGCTATTTTCCAGACCTTATGGGATGCAGACGGCACACCAGCAGAGGAGCTCTGGAAAAGGCATGCAAACCTGGAATAATTAACCAAGAATACAATTAAACACATATAAAAATTAAATATCATGGCAAAATTACAAGTCGCAATAGATCTGTTAACCACTAAAGACGCATTGGCATTAGTAGCTAAAATCGCCCCTTATATTGACATTATTGAACTGGGCACGCCCCTGATCAAACAAGAAGGACTAGCTGTAGTAACAGCAATGAAACAGGCATATCCTGATAAACTGGTTTTTGCCGACATGAAGACTATGGACGCAGGTGAGTTAGAGGCAGACATCGCTTTTAAAGCAGGTGCCGATTTAGTAACTGTTTTGGGTGCTGCAGGTGATGCTACGATAGCTGGTGCTATTAAAGCAGCTAAAGCACATGGAAAAGGTATCGTTGTAGATACGATTGGCGTTGCCGACCGTGTTAAACGTGCACAGGAAGTAATCAAATTAGGTGCTGAGTTTGTTGAACTGCATGCAGGTTTAGATGAACAATGGACAGCAGGTTATTCCATCCAGGTTTTAATTGATGAAGCTAGCCGCGCAGGCGTACCTGTATCTATTGCAGGCGGAGTAAACATCAATAACGTAGCTGCTGTAATTAAAGCAGGCGCTATTGTTGCTGTTGCCGGTGCTGCTATTTACGGTGCAGAAGATCCTGCTGCTGCAGCTAAAGCATTACGTGAAGCAATTGATGCAGCATAATTGTTAGTTTAAAATCATAAAAAAGAACGGCTCCTTATAAGGCCGTTCTTTTTTTTGTATTGGAACAGTATTTGTTGGCAAAAAAAGAACACAATAGCCAAATTGAATTGCTTATGACCAAAAGGATCCACGTACTTGAAGATGATAGCGACATAAGGTATGTCATAGAGTATTTGTTAAAGGATGAAGGCTATGAACTTCAGCTTTCTTCAACAGTAAGTGAACTAAAAAACAAACTTAGAGATGCTTTGCCTGACCTCTTTATAATAGATGTAATGCTGCCAGATGGTAATGGTATAGAGATTTGTGATGACCTTAAAAATGATATGTTTACCAAACATATCCCGGTAATAGTAATGTCTGCAAACCCAAGAAGTAAACAAATGAGTTCGCAGGCAAGTGCTGATGATTACATCGCCAAGCCATTTGATTTGGATGATGTGGTGAAAAGGATCAATAATTTATTAAATAAAACTAAGGTCTGATTTAAACCCTAATTTTAATTCAAATATTTCAAAATAAGAGCGGCTGTACGGGCCGAAGCACCGGGCTCTCCCATAAGAATGGCTAAATCCATATAGTTTTCCATCATTTTTATACGTTTTGGCCCGGCTACCAACCCAATCAGGCCATCCGTAATATTTATAGTGTTACATTCATTCTGAATCAACTCTGTAACGATTTCTCTGTTCATGATCAGGTTGACCAATGAAATAAATTTGATCTTCACCAGCGCCCTGGCAATAGCAATAGAAATAGCTCCGCCCTTATAAACCACTACCTGCGGCACTTTAAACAGTGCAGTCTCCAGTGTAGCTGTACCAGAGGCTACTACAGCTGCTGTTGACACCTCAAGCAGGTCGTAAGTTTGTCCAAATACCAGTTTCACATTTTTAGCACCAATAAACTGCTGGTAATACATTACCGGAAAACTTGGTGCACCGGCTATTATAAATTGATAATCCGGAAAGCTATCCATTATGCTGAGCATAACAGGAAGCAGTCGTTCTATCTCTTGTTTACGGCTTCCCGGAAGTAGCGCGATTAGTTCCGCATCACCCAGATCATTTTGCTGACGGAAGTTGGCATTGGGAACAAAAGCGGCCTTTTCATCTAACAAAGGATTTCCTACATAATCTACTTCCATGCCCCATTCCCTGTAAAAATCTACTTCAAACGGAAGAATACAGAACATCTTGTCCACAATCTTCTTTATGTTAAGCACTCTTTTCTGGTTCCATGCCCATACTTTAGGAGAGATGTAATAAAACACTTTAATCCCCTCCGTTTTGGCGAAAGCAGCAATTTTTGCATTAAAACCAAAATAATCAATTAGGATCAGCACATCCGGCGCATGCCCCCTAATGTCTTCTTTACAGGTTTTTAAATTCTTCATGATGGTCCGAAGATTTAGCAAAACCTCAGTAAAACCCATAAAGGCCATTTCTTCATAGTTTTTAACCAGTGTTCCGCCCTCGGCTTTCATTTTATCCCCACCAAAATACCTGAATGATGCCGCCGGGTCTTGATCTTTGAGGGCCTTCATTAAGTTGGCCCCATGGAGATCGCCGGATGCTTCTCCAGCTACAAGATAATATTTCATGGTTGTTTAATTTTATATACAAAAAAAAGCAGTCCCCAGATAAAAGTAGCACTGAGTATGCCTCTTCCTGTATTCTCTTTGTTGACCTTAAAAAAATATTTCAGCAATAAAGCATTAACGGCAATACAGCCGATCAGCAGCAGATCTGCTTTAGCCAGCACTGCTACCTGCTGCATAATGAACCAGACGATCGAGATCAGTACACCGGGAACCAATATGCCAATACCAAAACCTGCTACAACACTATCTTGAATTCTTTTAATCATTAAATGTCCATGAATTGAGTAAAGGGATGGCATGGTGTGCCGTGAGATCAAACTGTACAGGTACTACTGAAACATATCCGTTTTCAAGCGCCCATACATCAGTATCCTCACCTTTGTCGTTATTTTGAAATACACCAGTTAACCAATAATAAGGACGACCATAAGGATCATTACGTTCATCAAATTCTTCGGCCCACTTGGCATTCGCCTGACGGCATATTTTTATTCCTTTTAGGTCTGCCCCCTTTGGGAAGTTTACATTGAGGAGGGTTGCCTGTGGCAGTCCATGTTCCAATACCTGGCGGACAATAATTTTTATAAATCTTAAACAGTGACTAAAATCTGCACCTTCAGCATAGTCATCAAGGGAAAATCCTATGGAAGGAATACCTTCTATTGCCCCTTCTACGGCAGCAGACATTGTTCCCGAGTAAATCACATTGATAGAATTATTTAATCCATGATTGATACCTGAAACACAGAGATCAGGCTTTTTACCTTTAAATATTTTATTTACGGCCAGTTTTACACAGTCTACTGGTGTACCAGAGCATTTATACATCTCTACACCTTCATATAAATTAACTTTATCAAAGCGTAATGGTTTTCCTATAGTAATGGCATGCCCCATTCCAGACTGTGGTCCGTCTGGCGCTACTACAACTACATTACCAAATTCCTTCACGGCTTCAATCAGATTTTTTATACCAGGTGCCGTAACACCGTCGTCATTTACCACTAAAATATTAGGTTTGGAGTGATCTCTTTTCATTGTTATATATATTGATTTGTATAGGTAATGAAGCTTACATAAGATTATTGATTACTTTTTCTGAGATGTAATCTTAATGCAGGTTTCATAAAGCGTAAAAATACAAGATAATAGGACAAAATTAGGAGAAATTCATATTTCGAAAGTATATTTGAAGATAACTTATTAAACATGAAAGCTTCACCAGCTTAACTCAAAAGAGCAATATAGTCCGATGAGCTTCATAATAAAAAAACAAACCTCAAAACAATGAAAAAAAATCTATTCCTGTTTTCCTGCTTTTTCCTTACCGGGGCTGGCTTGATGGCACAAACCGGGTATGAGTGGAAAACCGCAAGTTCTGCTGGTTACACCTACAAGTACGTAACTAATGACCCTACTCATTCCCGCTTCTATACCCTTAAAAATGGGTTAACAGTGATCCTTTCGGAGAATGCAAAAGAGCCGAGCATCGAGTTTAGAATGGCGGTTAGAGCAGGAAGTAACACTGATCCCAGAACTTCTACCGGACTGGCTCATTACCTGGAACACCTTTTATTTAAAGGAACAGACCGCTTTGGAACAATGGATTACGCCAAAGAAAAGCCATACCTGGATAAGATAGAGGCTCTTTATGAGAAATATCATGCCACTACTGATCCGGTAAAGCGTAAAGAGATTTATGCGGAGATTGATAAAACCTCAGGCGAGGCCTCTAACTATTCTATCGCCAATGAGTATGATAAAATGATGAAATCCTTAGGCGGTCAGTCTACCAATGCGCATACCTGGTATGAAGAAACTATTTATAATGAAGACTTCCCATCTAATGCTACTGATAAATTTTTAGCACTGCAGGCTGAACGTTTCCGTCACCCGGTATTCCGTATTTTCCACACGGAATTGGAAGCTGTTTATGAAGAGAAAAACCGCGGACTGGATAATGATGGATGGAAAGTGAATGAAAAGATGAATGCATTGTTATTTCCTACGCATAACTACGGACAGCAAACCACTATAGGTACTATTGAACATTTAAAAAACCCTTCCCTGGTAGAAATCCGTAAGTTTTACAATAAGTATTATGTTCCTAATAATATGGCAGTTGTTTTATCAGGTGATTTTAAAGCTGATGAGATGATCAAAAAGGTGGATGCAGATTTCTCTTACATGCAGCCTAAACCTTTTGATGCATACAATCCTGCCCCTGAAAAACCTTTAACGAAAATTCAGGTTGCTGATATCAATGGCCCTAGTGCTGAGTCGGTAAGAATAGGCTACAGAGGATATCCAGAAACTACAAAACAGAGCATGCTGCTTGACCTGATCTCCAGCATTCTTTCTAATGGTAAAGCCGGTTTACTGGATATTAACCTAAATAAGAAACAAAAAGTGCTTACTTCAGGAGCTGGTTACCAGCAAATGAAAGACTATGGGGTCTTTATTTTAACTGCACAGCCAAAACAAGGGCAAACACTGGAAGAAGCGAGACAGTTGCTGATGGAACAGATCACTCTGCTTAAAAAAGGCGACTTCGATGAAAGCCTGATCAAAGCTACAGTAGCAAACACTAAACTTGCCCTGCTGGAATCTTTCGATAAAAATGATTTCCGCGTAGAAACAGTAGCTAACGAATTTATTTTAAATCGCGGTACTAAGTGGGATAAAGACCTGAGCAGTACAGACGCTATGGCTAAGATCAGCAAAAAAGAAGTAGTAGATTTTGCCAATCAATTTTTTCATGATGATTATGTAGTGATCTTAAAACATAAGGGTGAAGATAAGAGCATTGTAAAAGTGGAAAAACCAGCAATTACTGCGGTGAAGACCAATACGAATGAAACTTCTGAGTTTACAAAAAACTTACTGGCAGAAACTACCAAACCTATAGAAGCTAAGTTTCTGGATTATACTAAAGATCTGACCTTTGGTAAAGCAGGCATTGCAGATGTGGTAACCGTTCAAAATAAGGAAAATAGTATTTTTAATTTGAGCTACCGTTTTGAAATGGGTGCATGGAACAATAAACTAGCACCTTATGCCTCCAGATATCTCACTTACCTGAGTACAGATAAGTATACAGCTGAAGAGATTAGCAAGCAATTTTATAATATTGCCTGCACATACACCTTTTCGGTGAGCAACGATGTAACCACGATTAATATCAGTGGGCTGCAGGAAAATTTTGAGCAGGCGGTGAACCTGGTAGAACATGTTTTTGCGAACTGTAAACCTAATGAAGCAGCTCTCGCTGAGTTGAAAAACAGTATTCTAAAATCAAGGGAAAACAATAAGTTAAATAAAGGTGCCATCCTGCAAGGCCTAACCAGTTATGCAGAGTTTGGCGCACAAAATCCTTCTAATTTTGTATTAACCAATGAGGAAGTGAAACAAATGACTTCTACACAATTATTAGATATCATCCATCACCTTAAGGAGTATAAACATACGATCAATTATTTTGGCCCTGAAACATTAGAAGTCTTTACTAAAAACATCGAAAAAGTACATGTATTGCCTGCCTCATTTACTGAAGCACCAGCAGCACAGCATTTTGCTTATAGCAATACGACTGCCAATGAAGTGTTTTTTGCTAATTATGACATGGTACAGTCGGAGATCAGATGGATCAGGAATAATGGAACTTATGATCCGACAGAAAGTGCAAAGATTACCCTGTTTAATAATTATTTTGGCGGAGGTATGGGATCTATTGTTTTCCAGACTATCAGAGAGTCTAAAGCATTGGCTTATTCAACTTTTGCCATTTTTGCCAGCCCCGATAAAAAGGATAAAGACTACACTTTTGTAGGCTATGTGGGTAGTCAGGCTGATAAAATGAATGATGCAGTAACAGCGATGAACGAATTGTTGAACGTATTGCCAGAGGCTGAAAAGAACTTTGTTTCTTCCAGATCTAATGCAATGAACTCGATTGAAACGGCAAGGATCACTAAGAATGATATTATTAACCGCTATTACGCTGATAAAAGACTAGGACTTGACCATGATTCCAGAATGGATGAATACAATGGTTTAAAACCTTTAACTTTTGCAGATATCAAAGCTTTCCACGCAGAAAAGATAGCCAATAAGCCATATAGCTATTGCATCGTTGCTTCTGATAAGAAAGTAAAAACTGAGGATATGCAGAAATTCGGGAAACTGACTACGCTGACCTTAGAGCAGATATTTGGTTATTAACCAATTCATATCTTCATAAAAAAGCGATCCTGACCACATTGGCCAGGATCGCTTTTTTTATAGTTATTTCTTGAAAAGGTCTACAGAGATTTTAACCAGTCAATTACCTCATCGCGGGTTTTACCTGTTTTTTGCTGTAATTTCCCATAAAGCTCATCATCTTTACCTTCTTCATGTGTCAAATCATTTTCGGTAAGGTCGCCATAAGCTTGTTTTACTTTACCTTTTATTTCATTCCATTTTCCTGTTAATTCTAACTTATCCATGATGTATGTTTTTATAGTGATGTATGGATTAAAAACACAGGAGAATAAAAATTGTTTTATGGATATAACCAAAGGTTGATCAAAAATTGAAATAGCTCAATTCAAAGAGTAAGTGCCGGGATGGAAGATTAGGAAGTAAATAATTACAGAAGCATTCACATGCTCCTGTAATTATAGTCTTTGAATAATTTGATAAATTACTTCAATTCTTTTGCAGCGGAAATAATATCCTCTACAACAGTTGGATCGAGTAAAGTACTGATATCACCCAGATTATTTATATCGCCTTCGGCTATTTTCCGCAGGATACGACGCATGATCTTTCCTGAACGGGTTTTGGGCAAGCCGGTTACAAACAAGATCTTATCCGGTTTCGCAATAGCCCCAATTACACGGGTCACTGTTTGCAGAATATCCTTTTTAGTCAATTCAGATTCACTATGAAGTTTTGGATAGATCACAAATGCGTAAATCCCTTGTCCTTTGATCTCGTGCGGGTAACCTACAACGGCACTTTCTACCACACCGGCGTGCATATTGATTGCATTCTCTACTTCGGCCGTACCAATCCGGTGTCCTGAAACATTGATCACATCATCTACCCTGCCCGTAATTTTATAATAACCATCCTCATCTCTCATACAGCCATCGCCTGTAAAGTAAAGGTTAGGGTAAGTAGAGAAATAGGTTTGCTTACAACGCTCATGATCACCATAAGTAGTCCGCAGCATTCCTGGCCATGGAAATTTGATACACAGGTTTCCATTTACGCCATTACCTTCAATTTCCTGTCCTTGTTCATCAACCAGAATAGGCTGAATACCCGGTAAAGGCAAGGTTGCACAGGCAGGTTTGAGCGGCGTAACAAAAGCAATTGGAGAGATCATTAATCCACCGGTTTCAGTCTGCCACCAGGTATCTACGATAGGACATTTTTTATGCCCTACTTCTTCATCAAACCAATGCCATGCCTCTTCATTAATTGGCTCTCCTACAGACCCCAGTACCCTAAGGCTGCTCAGGTCTATCCCCTCTAAAGGTTCTTTACCAAAACTCATTAGTGAACGAATCGCAGTAGGGGCGGTATATAAAATATTGACTTTATGTTTTTCTATTACCTCCCATAATCTTGAAGGAGTAGGATAAGTAGGGACCCCTTCAAACATTAATGTGGTAGCACCTTGTGATAACGGTCCGTAAACGATATAAGAGTGACCAGTAATCCAGCCAATATCCGCCGTACAGAAGAATACTTCATCCGGCTGGTAATTAAAAGCATTAGAGAAAGTATAACCAGCATAAACCATATATCCTCCAACAGTATGCACTACACCTTTAGGCTTGCCTGTAGAGCCTGATGTGTACAGGATGAACAGCATATCTTCGGCATCCATAATTTCTGCCGGACAATCAGTATCTACCAGTTTGATCTCATCCTCAAACCACAGGTCGCGTCCTTTTAACATCGACACTGGTGTACGGGTATGGGTAAGCACAATTACTTTTTCTACAGTAGGACAACCAATCAATGCATCATCGATCACATCTTTTAACTGGATCTGTTTATTTCCGCGGAAAGAGCCATCGGCAGTAATCACCAGCTTACAGGCAGAGTCATTGATCCTGTCTGCAATAGATTTAGCAGAAAAACCACCAAAGATCACCGAATGCACTGCACCAATACGGGCACAAGCCAAAACAGCAACAGCCAGTTCCGGCACCATAGGCATATAGATGCAGATACGGTCGCCTTTTACCACGCCATTTTTCTTCAGCACATTTGCAAAACGGCATACCTGCTCATGAAGAATTTTATAAGTAAGTGTTACACTTGGTTTTTCGGGATCATTAGATTCCCAGATGATGGCCGGCTTATCGCCATTTTCCGCCAGATGACGGTCCAGGCAGTTTTCAGTAATATTTAATTTTGCACCTTCGAACCATTTGATATTAGGTTCAGTGAAATTCCAGGACAGCACTTTATCCCACTTTTTTTTCCACAGAAAATTTTCAGCTATTCCGGCCCAGAACTGTTCTGGCCATTCCACACTGAAACGATACGTTTGCTCATACTCGGTTAAAGATTTGATTTGCATAAAACTCATTAATTTGGGGATACTATAATAGTCAAATATATACGAATGAAACTTATAAAAACCATTCTTTACACAAATTATTAAGACATCTTTTCCAGATAATTAGCGCTACCAAGACTTTTAAACTCTCAATTGCTTACATTTGTAATGCATTTACATAACTGCTCAAGTAAGCTGTGCCGTTATTCTGCATTATTTTGAAAAATAATCACATGTAGTATTGATGGTTACAATTATTTTAGTGATATTTGCACACTCTTAAAAAATTAAGCGAAGAACAATTTAAATATATATATTAAAGGCATGTCTAGAGTTTGTGATTTAACCGGAAAAAAGGCAATGAGTGGTTTTAATGTTTCTCACTCAAACACTAAAACTAAACGTAAGTTTTATCCCAACTTACAACTTCAGAAATTTTATATTCCTGATGAAGACCGTTGGATAACACTGAAAGTTTCTACTTCAGCTATCAAAACCATCAATAAGATTGGTATTACTGAAGCGATCAACCGTTTCGTTAAAAAAGGATTTTTGTAAAAAACATTGTTGATGTGAAATCAACTAAATTAATAAGAAGATGGCAAAAAAAGGTAACAGAGTACAAGTTATTCTAGAGTGTACAGAACATAAAACTAGCGGCATGCCTGGTATGTCTAGATATATCTCTACAAAAAACCGTAAAAACACTACTGAGAGATTAGAATTGAAAAAATTCAATCCTGTATTGAAAAAAGTAACTGTACATAAAGAAATTAAGTAATACATTCCCAATCTATTTAGATCATGGCAAAAAAGGTAGTTGCAACCCTAAAAACGGGTAAAGGTAAAGAATATTCAAAAGTTATCACGATGACAAAATCACCTAAATCAGGTGCTTATTCTTTCAAAGAAGTTATCGTTCATAACGATCACGTTAGTGATGCTATTACTTCTCCTCAAGGTAAGTAATTTTAATATTTAATCATATTAAAGCCGTCCCTACATTATGGGAGGGCTTTTTTTGTTTTCATCTACATTTCTATGGGATTATTTGATTTTTTCAAGAAAAAGGAAACTGCTCCTGAAGCTCAGGAAGCACTAAACAAAGGTTTAGAGAAAACTAAAGAAGGATTCTTAAGCAAGATCACTAAAGCTGTCGCCGGAAAGTCTACAGTGGATGATGATGTGCTGGACAATCTGGAAGAAGTTCTGGTAACTTCTGATGTGGGTGTAACCACTACCCTTAAGATCATTGAGCGTATCCAGGAAAGGGTGGCAAAAGATAAATATTTATCTACCTCCCAATTAAATGTACTGCTCCGCGATGAGATCCAACTCCTGCTGGCAGAAAATAACAGTAATGATTTTCGCAGTTTTGAGTATGGCGACCATAAACCCTATGTAATTATGGTGGTAGGCGTAAATGGCGTAGGTAAAACTACTACTATTGGCAAGCTTGCACATAAGTTGAAAGCTGAAGGGCTGAAAGTCGTACTGGGTGCTGCTGATACATTCAGGGCTGCTGCCGTAGAGCAGATCAAGTTATGGGGTGAGCGTATTGATGTTAGAGTAGTAGCACAGGCGATGGGTTCTGACCCGGCATCTGTAGCTTTTGACACCATACAATCTGCTGTAGCCAATGGTGATGATGTAGTGATCATTGATACCGCTGGCCGCTTACACAATAAGATAGGACTGATGAACGAGCTGGGCAAGATCAAAAAGGTGATGGAAAAAGTAATTCCTGGTGCACCACATGAGATCTTACTGGTATTGGATGGGTCAACAGGCCAGAATGCTTTTGAGCAATGTAAACAGTTTACAGAAGCAACAGATGTAAATGCACTTGCCATTACTAAGCTGGACGGTACAGCTAAAGGCGGTGTAGTGATCGGCATCTCCGATCAGTTTAAAATCCCGGTTAAATACATCGGGGTTGGTGAAGGTGTGAACGACCTTCAATTATTTGATAAAAAAGCTTTTGTCGACGGTCTTTTTAAATAGGCCTGCTCACACAAAGCATATATATACACAAGATGAACACAAAAACGACTTCCAGAATTATACCTGTTAAAAAGCCAAAGATCAATGTGATTACACTTGGATGTTCCAAGAATATTTATGATTCTGAGGTTTTAATGGGGCAGCTGAAAGGAAACAACCTAAATGTGGTTCATGAGGCTAATGATATCAATAAAGATGATATCATCGTAATCAATACCTGCGGCTTCATTGACAATGCAAAACAGGAATCTATTGATACTATTCTGCAATACAGCCAGCTGAAAGAAGCTGGAAAAGTAAGCAAGGTAATTGTTACCGGATGCCTTTCTGAGCGTTATAAACCAGAACTAGAAGCAGAAATAACCAATGTTGATGCTTTTTTTGGCACCAACGACCTTCAAAATATATTACATTCCCTGGGCGCAAATTATAAGCATGAGCTGATTGGAGAAAGGTTACTCACCACTCCTTCACATTTTGCTTATTTTAAAATTGCTGAAGGCTGTAACCGCCCCTGCTCTTTCTGTGCCATTCCTTTGATGCGTGGTAAACATGTATCTACAGAAATGGAAGCACTGGTACATGAAGCAAAAATATTGGCTGCAAATGGCACCAAAGAATTAATTTTAATTGCACAGGACCTTACTTATTATGGCCTGGATATATACGGTAAACGTAATCTCGATGAATTGTTAAGACGTTTATCAGATATCAACGGCATTGAATGGATCAGATTACAATATGCTTACCCTTCAGGTTTCCCTATGGAGATCCTTGATGCCATGAACGAGCGTGAGAATATCTGCAAATACCTGGATATGCCTTTACAGCACATTACAGACAATATGCTGAAATCTATGCGCCGTGGTATCACTAAACAAAAGACTATCGATATTGTAAATCAGATCAGAGATAAAGTTCCCGGAATCGCGATGCGTACTACCTTGATCTGTGGCTACCCTGGTGAAACAGAGCAGGATTTTGAAGAGATGCTCCGCTGGGTAGAAGATACCCGTTTCGACAGATTGGGCTGTTTTACTTATTCCCATGAAGAGAAAACACATGCACATGATCTAATCGATGATGTACCTGATGAAGTAAAACAAGAGCGCGTAGATGCGATCATGGAATTACAGCAGGGAATTTCTTTCGATATTAACCAGGAAAAAGTAGGCAACACCTATAAAGTACTGATCGACCGCAAAGAAGGAGATTTCTTTATCGGCCGTACAGAATACGACTCTCCTGAGGTAGATAATGAGGTTTTAATTGATGCTGCAACAGGTTATGCTGCTAACGGAAGCTTTGTAAATGTGAAGATCGACCGTGCGGAAGACTTTGATCTATATGGACAGATTGTAAAATAAAAGTACGGTTTGAGGAATTGTAGATTATTAACTTAATTTCGTGGCAATGCAGGCCAAGTACATCTCTTATCATCAAACACACGCTTTTTCATCAGTTGTATTGGATTACATAGATGGAAAAGAGAACCTGGAGTCTTTTTATAAATACTCCGCTACTATTCAGGGCTTTGAAAAAGCAGTGCAGGAGCGTAAGTTCTCTGGCAGCAGAGACCTGCTGGTAAACACCCTGAAAAAACAATACACACAGCTGACCCCATCAGCTTTAGTTACAGAAAACATTAACTTATTAGCTGATGACCGTACGTTCACCATTACTACCGGTCATCAGCTAAATATATTCACAGGTCCGCTTTATTTTATTTATAAGATCGTTACGGCCATTAAGCTGGCAGCTGATCTGAAACTGGCTTTTCCTGATTACAATTTTGTCCCTGTTTATTGGATGGCTACTGAAGATCATGATTTTGAAGAGATCAATCATGTAAAGGTGGAAGACAAAATGCTAACCTGGAAAACCAATGCAGCGGGCGCCACCGGAAGGATAAATCCAGCAGACATTACTGAAGCCTTAAATGGCTATAAAGGTTACCTTGGCATCAGTGAAAACGGAGCCTCCTTTTCGGCACTGGTAGACAAAGCCTATACCTCTCATAAAACATTGGCTAATGCTACCCGGG
>Ga0233344_1000139_pt1 | contig 13932 bp, 10 predicted proteins | sample GEONDECOMP281_FD_180697 | JGI IMG/M metagenome (GOLD analysis project Ga0233344, IMG submission 180697) | Leaf litter microbial communities from Shasta-Trinity National Forest, California, United States - GEON-DECOMP-281 | ecosystem: Environmental > Terrestrial > Plant litter > Unclassified...
TACTTTGCCCGTATCCGTTCCAGCACCTGGTATAAGCCGCGTACATACGCTACATAAAACTGAGATTGGTTGTTTTTAAGATAAGGGGAATAAGCATTATAAATTACCGCATTGCAATCCCATTTAATATAAGCTAGTCCCGGATTTTTAATCAATAAAGAGTCCACTATTTTGTAAACAAAATTCTGTACAGCAGGATTCGCCAGATCCAGCACAAGCTGGTTCCTGAAATAATATTCATCCCGCCTGGGTTGTTTGATCACCCAGTCATTGTGTTTTAAATAAAGATCGCTCTTCGGATTTACCATTTCGGGCTCAATCCAGATCCCAAATTTTACTTCATTATTTTTCGCCTCCTTTACCAGAGAAACTATCCCATTGGGCAGCTTTTTACGGTTTTCCTGCCAGTCACCTAAACCAGCATGGTCATCATTACGCGGATACCGGTTCCCAAACCATCCGTCATCCAGTAAAAAAAGATCAACACCAAGCTTTTTAGTGTTCTTTAATAATCCGCTGAGCTTATCCTCGTTAAAATCGAAATAAGTTGATTCCCAGTTATTCAATAGCGTTAACCTCGATCCTTTTCCATCCAATATTTTATAATTTCTTGCCCAGCTTTGTAATTTCCTGCTGGCCTCTCCCTTTCCCTGATCAGAGAAAGTATATAAAAATGCAGGAGTAACAAATTCTTCTCCCCGCTTAAGCACATAGGGCGATGCATAATTATTTATACCGGCAATGATCCTTAAATTGTTCTGCGGATCAAGCTCCAGGTCTATCTTAAAGTTTCCGCTCCATTCCAGCGCACCATATAAAACACTTCCCTCATCTTCTGCAGCCGGTTTGTCCAGTGATACCATAAATACCGATGGCTCAAATAAATTAGCACGCGTTCCCAGCTTGGAATCCAGGGTTTTTATCCCGTGGGTAAGTTCTGTTTCTTCTGGCTGCATCTCTTTGGCCCAATCACCATGGTATTGTCTTAACCAATAACTGCCAGCCTTTAAATATAGATTAGCCGATGCAAACTTATCCAGCACAACATCTCCCTTCTCCTGATGTTTAATAGAACTCCACTGCTCTACTACATCTTCCTGACTGTAAGATTTATAATACAAAGTAACCTCAAAAGAATAAACCGGGTCTTTTAGCAAAATGCTTAAAAGGGTAACATCATTATCCAGTCTTTTTACCTGATGGCTTACATATCTTAGGTCGAGTGATTTATTTCCATCACTATGGGTAACAGCAATTGCAGTTTCTGCCAGGTTTCTTGATCCTGCAGGAGTATAAGCAGAGTTAAGTAAGCCGGATACATCTGCCCCATTTTTATAAACAGCAGCTATCTTTTCATATTCATGAGCATCAGCTAACTTCTTTCCAAAATATAGTGTAGTCAGGTCCCCTGCCCGATCTGCTTGCAGCAGCAGTACCTGATGAGCAGTTTCAACAGGGATAATGGTTTGGGCAAATGCCAAACCGCCCAGACTGCTCAACAAGCAAAAAATGACCATTCTTCTTTGTATAAACTCTTTCAATTTCATATTATTTATTTTTAAAACGGCCAAAGCCTAAATATAAAATATTAATTTTTTTAAAGCTGAATAAATTCAAACTACTTAAAAACCATTCAGCGTACTGCATTTAATAAATAGAAAGGGTAAAATGTGCAATTAATTTCAGAAATCCGACACGGAATAAAGTTTTCAAAACAGATTTATTACGATATAAAGCAGATTATTTAGAAAATAAATCACCTAACCAACTGAATACAAACCAACTAATTACTGGCATCTTAATCGTAATACAAGCAAGCAACGCCATATTGACAACCAATGAGTGTATAGGAAAAAATTAAACGATATACCAATGATACAAAACTTACCAGTTTATATTTCCGTCGTATTCGGAATAACGACAATAGCAACCCTTCTAGCCTTTAATAAAGTGGTAAGAAGTTCAGCAACGTATTCAACAGTGAAAATTGCAACAGCAATTTTACTGTCACAGATCCTATGGCTAATCCTTCAGGGAGTCTTGGCATTCAATAACGTTTACAGCACGCACCTAAAAATGATGCCGCCCAAGCTTTTGATCCTGGGAATTTTGCCGCCCATTCTCTTCATTATAGGATTATTTATAAGCAAGACCGGACGCATTTTTATAGATAGCTTACCACTCAAACAATTAACTTATCTCAATACGGTAAGAATAGCCGTTGAAATCGTACTTTTTTGTTTGTTCTTAAATGGGGCCGTCCCTCAGCTGATGACCTTTGAAGGAGGAAACCTGGATATTCTATCCGGATTAACAGCCCCACTGATTGCCTGGTTTGGGTTTACAAAAAAGACGCTAAATCGTAAACTCATTCTTACCTGGAACTTCATTTGCCTTGCACTATTAATCAATATCGTCATCAGGGCATTGTTATCAACGCCTCTTCCTATTCAAAAATTAGCTTTTGATCAGCCCAACATTGCTATCCTAAATTTCCCATTTGTCTGGCTTCCGGTATACATAGTTCCATTGGTATTATTTGGACATCTGGTATCCATCAGACAATTGCTCAGTTCTAATCGTTAATAAAATTAAACTACCCAGTTATGAATAATAAAGTTTTAATTACAGGCTCTACAGGCTCAACCGGCAGCGATGCAGTAAAAAAGTTATTGGAATTAAATGTACCGGTAAGGGCCTTAGTTCATCGGATTGACGAAAGAAGTGAACAGCTGGCCCGCCAGGGAGCCGAAATAGTTGAAGGTGATCTATTAGACTTCAATTCTGTCAGCGCTGCCTTAAAAGGAATAAACAGTGCCTATTTTGTATATGACATTAAAGTTCCCGGAATATTGGATGCAACAGCCTATTTTGCCCAGGCGGCGGTTGAAGAAGGGCTTACACATATTGTAAATATGTCACAGATATCAGCAAGAAGGGAAGCTAAAAGTCATGCAGCACAAAATCACTGGATAGCAGAAAGAATACTCGATCATACCGGGATTCCTGTAACCCATCTGCGTCCCACCTACTTTGCAGAATGGCTGATGTATTTTGCAGCAGATATCAAGGCAAACGACCGGCTTGTACTTCCTTTTGGAGACGTGAGTTATGCACCCATAGCCGGTGAAGATATTGGCCGGGTGATTGCCTCCATCTTAGCTCATCCGGAGAAATACACAGAGCCTGCTTATCAATTATTTGGTGCAGTAGAGGTAAATCAATATGAAATCGCCGAAATATTATCGAAGGAACTGGGCAGAAAGATCACCTACACACCAGTTACCATTGAGGCCTTTGCACAGATCATGAAGCCAATATTTTCACCGTATTTCATACAGCACATTTCTTCTGTAGCTCAAGACTGTCTTGATGGCCTTTTCTCCGGGATGAATGATTCGGTAGAAAATATCTCAGGAACAAAACCATTATACATGACAGATTATATCAGGAAAAACATCAATCTGTTTAAATAATCACCTATCCTCTTCTCAAAATTTCAATAACAGCAATGAACCGTTATCTTAAACTTATAGAAAACAAAAGACAAAAGCTCCTGGACCTCACAAAAAACCTTACTGTTGAGCAGTATAATTTTATTCCAAATGGATTTAACAATAATATCATCTGGAACATGGGACACTTGCTTGCTGTTAGTGAACGTATTCTATATGAAGAATCAGGGCTTCGTCCACCGGTCCATGCTATATCATTAGCTATGTTTAACAAAGGGACAAAACCGGATAGCGTGTTAAAAGAAGAAGAAATTGCCTATATCAGGGAACTCATGCTGGAGTCAGTTCGTTTGTTAGAAAGAAGCGAAACAATTGAAACAGGACTAACCGATCGTCAGCCACTTGAAGCAAACATTAAATTAATGGAATTCGTCCTTTTTCATGAAGAATATCATTACTGCAAAACGGTGGATTTTTTAAGGAATATACACGAGCTAAGGCATACCTGAACATCTTTCGTTTAACAACAAAAATAACCCGGCATATTCCCTGCAAGGTTATTTTTGTTGTTTCATTCAAGCTTTCCTATTTAAAAGCTGCAATATTCTTTTGAATAAAGTCTACCATGTGTAAAGGTTTTTTACCCGAGAGCTCTTCTACGAGATGATTATTCCCTTCTAAGATACCGTCACGAAAATCCTGTGCAACGCCAGAAACATGCTGAACGAAATAAGGCGTAAACATAGGTTCCAGTATTTTTGCAAAATCCTCAATTTCCATTGGTATATAAGTGATCTTTCTACCTAACACGCCGGAAAGTATTTCAGCTACATCATACTGCGTAAGTTCAACCGGTCCAAAAAGCGGATAAGTCTCCCCTGCATGTCCTTCAGGATTGGCTAATATAGAAGCAATTACACGCCCGGTGTCTTCGCCGGCAATTGGTGCATACCGGGCATCTCCGAATGGTGAAATCAGACGGTTATTTTCTTTGATCTGCTGTGCAAAATACAACAGCCATTCTGCAAATAAAGTTGGTCGCAAATGCGTTACCGGTACTTGCGACCGATCAAATAAACGTTCAGCTATCCAATGATTTTGTGCGCCATGACTTTTAGCTTCCCTTCTTGATGTCCGCTGTGACATATTAACAACCAGACTTAGGTTTTCTTCAAACGCCGCCTGTGCAAAGTAAGCTGTTGCCTGTAATAAACCAGGGACAGTAACAGGATAAACAAAATAAGCACTTGTAATTCCTTTTAAGGCAGCACTAACTGAATCAAAATCTATCAGATCTCCCAGTACAACTTCTACTCCTAATGCGCTTAGCGCTGCTGAACGCTCGTCTATTTGATGAACCATTGCCCTTACCGGTATCTTCAGCTCCAGAAGTTGCTTTATTGCATTATTCCCGGTTGGTCCTGTAGCACCAGTTATTAAAACTTTATTCTCCATAATATATGTTTGTAAATTCTACAAACCTGGCTGCAATAGCCAGACCTGGTAAAATGTGAGTATCTATGATTTGGCTATCCTGATCAATAAGGCCGTTAATTTATCAGGCATAGAAAGAAAAGGGGTATGACTGCTTTCTAAAGTATAAACATCCTTTATACCGGCAGAAGTGACCATCTGATTTTGCAGGTCAATTCCAATAACATGATCCTGAGCAGTATGAATATAAGTTTTCTTAACCCGCCCAAAATTAGCATTGGTCAGGTGGGCAGGATTAGTAAAAGGAATAGCAGGTTCAGGCTTATAATTCTTCATCACTAATTCCTGAGTTGCCGGAGATGAATCTGCACAAAAGATATTAATGATATTTTCATGTTTTACATCTAGAGTTAGCTTATCTGCCGATGGGATCAACGAAGGGCCAAGCAAAGATTTTGCATCTTTTGAAGCAAGGGCAAGTAATGATTCACCATCTGCAGGAAGATAAGCACCAACATAAATCAACTTTTCAATTTTATCCGGAACCTGTTCTGCAACTTCAGAAATAATCATTCCTGCAAGGCTATGGCCAACCAAAATTACTTTGCCATCCACTTTATTGATCGCCTCAACAACTTTATCTCTGTAAACATCTAAGGTTAGTGCAGACGTGGCGGTTGTATCGCCGCCATGCCCGGGCAGTTCAATAATTACCACATGGGCACCAGTTTTTGTAAGCTCTTCACCTACCTTTTCCCATGAATATGGAGCCATCCACGCGCCATGAACAAGAACGAATGTTTTTGCTGTTTTCTCTCCTAAGTCATGTTTTTGCTCACCGGCAGATGCATTGAACAATACTGATAAGATCAGTAAAGATGTAAAAAATGTTGTTTTCATATTTTAATAAGTTAATTATGGTTAAGTCATGGAGATCTACTTAATAACCAGACACCTTACCATTTACCAACTTAATGCCAATCAACAAACCTCTACATATCAGTTATTTATTAAAAAAATTATTAATATAGCTTACCCTATATCATAAATAATCCAAATTGGATATGATATTCAGTATTCCAAATAGCTTAAAGTTATTTGCAAATAATAGATACAAATATTTAGATTAAGACCTCAAAAATTTGCATAAAAAAAAGCAGCAGACGCAAATGTCTGCTGCTTTTTATGGATAAAGAAATACTAAAATACGTTCACTACTAAAGAGAGCCCACCTATTTTTGCTTCCGGATTAAACATGGCTGTTGCAGCGATCGGCATATGGTATTTAAAGATCACCAGATCCTTATTTATTGTCACTCCCGTATTCACTACATTAGGCTTACTTCCATAAAAGTTAACCTGTCTGCCAAAGGCAAAACCACCACCAACAAATACGTGAAGTTCTGTAGTACCGTATTTCCAAAATCTATAGCCCAGTTCGGCATAATTGGAATAACTGTTTTTTACATCGCCATTGATCCCTACAGGGTGTGTATCACGTCCCAGAATAATCGTAGTCCAGTCAACACTTAAAGGAAAAGAATCCCCAAACTTATAACCTGCCCTTACATCAACAAAATGTGAGGTAGATCTTGGATTATAATTAAACAGGTTTGCGTTTGGATAACCACTAAAGTTATTTACGTCCCATATAGAGAAGCTATAATTGGGTTTGGTATAACTTACGTAATAATCAAACTCTTTATAATTCCCGTTGAAACTTGTTCCGCCCCAAAAACCAATCGCCAGTGCTTTGTCTTTGGTTAATGCAATGTTGATATCTACATCAGATATCGGCCCATCAGAAACCCTGAATCCACGCCAAATGTACATACTGCGTAATTGCAGGTTAATGTCAAAAGGAAGATCCTTCTTTACTTCAGTAGTATCTGTTTTTTTTGCCAGATCCTGAGCTTTGCCGGGAAGAGAAAGGCATAACCCAAGTATAGCCACCAAGCCAACTTTAAAAAGTATTTTCATAACTATTTGGTTTTATATTAAAAGGAAATAATTAATTATTGAACTAAGGGTGTAACTGAAGGTAGATCAGGGCTGCAATGGATGTACCTATGATTGGACCTAAAATTGGTATCCATGCATATGCCCAGTCGCTTGTTCCTTTAGTCTTGATTGGTAACAGGGCATGTATGATCCTGGGACCTAAATCACGGGCAGGATTAATCGCATAACCTGTTGTTCCGCCAAGTGCAAGACCAATTACCCATACGAGTATGGCCACAGGCACAGCACCAACAGAACCCAAGCCTATAGGCGTTTTAGTGGTAGTAATTTCTCCCCCGGCAATATAGAAAATAGTAAATAATAACACAAAAGCACCAATAATCTCACTGGTGATATTGGAAATATAATTACGCACAGCAGGGCCGGTACAGAAAACCGCTAAAATATTAGCCTGGTTAGTAGTCCGTTTAAAGTGGTCAAAATACATAATCCATACCAGAAAGGCACCTACGGCAGCACCCAGCATTTGTGCACATATATAAGGTAACACATTTGCCCATGGAAATTTACCGGCAATAGCTAAACCTATAGTGATAGCCGGATTAAAATGCGCACCGCTATAAGGACCAGCAATAACTACTCCTACAAAAACTGCAAATCCCCAGGCAGTGGTAATGACCATCCAGCCGCTATTATTTCCTTTGGTATCGTTTAAAAGAACGTTAGCTACTACACCATCGCCCAAAAGTATCATCATCATTGTGCCGATAAACTCGGCCATAAAAGGACTCATACGATAAAATTTAAATGAAATTATTTAACCAATTCAGATTTAGACTTAGACGGCTTATCTTCAACAGCCTGGGCAGCATGAATGGCTTCTTTCCATCCTACAATACCTTCTTCAATTGTCTTTTTGTCACCATCCGGAGTAAATTCTTTCTCTACTTTCCATAATTGCTGTATCTCTGCAATATCTTTCCAGAATCCAACCGCTAAACCAGCCAAATATGCAGCACCCAAAGCAGTAGTTTCAACAATCTCAGGTCTGATCACTTTACAGTCTAATAAGTCAGATTGGAATTGCATCAGCAGGTTATTTGCTGTAGCACCACCATCCACTCTCAATTCTTTAATCTCCATTCCTGAATCAGCTTCCATAGCTTTTAATACATCTCTGGTCTGATAACCAATAGATTCTAAAGCCGCACGGGCAATATGTCCTGCAGTAGTACCACGGCTCAATCCAATGATCGTACCGCGAACGTCAGGTTTCCAATAAGGCGCTCCCAATCCTGCAAATGCAGGAACAAAGTAAACCCCATCAGTATTTTCTACACTTAAAGCAAGTGCTTCAACATCAGCTGACTTTTTAATGATACCCAAACCATCACGCAGCCATTGAACTACAGCACCTGCAATAAAGATACTTCCCTCAAAGGCATATTGGATTTTACCGTCAATTTTCCAGGCAACAGTAGTCAGCAGGTTATTTTTTGACTCAATAAATTTGTCGCCAATATTCATCAGCATAAAACAACCTGTACCGTAAGTGTTTTTCACCATCGCTTTATCGATGCACATCTGGCCAAATAGGGCTGCAGACTGGTCACCAGCAATACCAGCAATGGGAACTTTTGATGCAAAAATCGTTGTAGCAGTTTCACCGTAGATCTCGCTTGACTGTTTTACCTCAGGAAGCATGCTTTTAGGAATATCTAAAAGAGTAAGCAATTCTTCATCCCATTCCTGTGTAATGATATTAAATAACATCGTACGACTGGCATTGGTAATATCAGTAATATGTACATGTCCCCTGGTAAATTTCCAAACCAGCCAGCTATCTACAGTACCAAAAGCCAATTCTCCGGCTTCTGCTCTTTTACGCGCGCCATCAACATTATCCAGTATCCATTTAATTTTGGTACCTGAAAAATAAGAATCGATCACCAATCCGGTTTTAGCTCTGATCATATCCTCGTGTCCAGCTTCTTTAAGCTCATCACAATAAGCAGCAGTACGGCGATCCTGCCATACAATAGCATTATAAACTGGTTCACCAGTTGCACGGTCCCAAACAATAGTAGTTTCACGCTGATTGGTGATCCCTATCGCTTTAATATTGGTACCATTAATTCCCATTTTTACAGTAGCTTCTGCTGCTACACTGGCTTGGGTTGACCATATTTCATTCGGATCATGTTCTACCCAGCCCGACTGAGGAAAAATTTGTTTAAATTCTCTTTGAGCAACAGATTTAATCTGTCCTTTATGATCGAAAACAATAGCGCGAGAGCTTGTAGTGCCTTGGTCTAAGGCTAAAATGTAATCTTCCATGATTTTGGATTATACTTGGTTTAAAAATGGTTTAATTATTTAGGTTTTTTGTATTCTAGGATTTTGCAGGATAAGGAACCAGCAGGTAAGATTGAGCTAAGGCTCTAAAGGTAGTGACCTGGTCACTTTCCCATTGTGCATCTCTATTCAATTCACTTGCAATTAAAGCAGCTACTTTTGGAGCCACATCATAAGCAACGCGGGCATCAAGAAATAGTATCCTCACCCTTCTGGCCAATACATCTTCCAATGTTCTGGCCATTTCATGTCTTACTGCCCAGATTACCTCAGCAGCAATATAGTCAGCTCTTGGATCCAACTTCTCGCCCCAGGCTTTGTTTTCATTAACGAGTGCCAGTAAAGCAGCACGGTCTGTACCGTATACATACATATGATCCTTACGGTCTACATTCGCAGTACTACCATGGATAGCCAGATCTTTGGTTTTAACTGGTCTGTTTTCCAGTTTACCAACCTGTATAGCTTTGTTAACGGTGTCTTCCGCCATTCTTCTGTAAGTAGTCCATTTTCCACCTGTAATCGTAATCAGGTTCGTATCTGAAACAATGATCTTATGACTCCTCGATATTTCTTTAGTTTTTTCAGAACCGCCTTGTGGCGCAGCCAGAGGACGCAAACCCGCAAACATACTTAATACGTCATCAGGTTTCGGCGCTTTGATCAGGTACTGATCAGCTGTACGCATAATAAAGTCAACTTCTTCTTCTAATGCTTTAGGCTCCAGACTATGTTGTTTAAGTGGTGTATCAGTAGTTCCGATCACCAATTTATCATGCCATGGCACAGCAAAAAGCACACGACCGTCAGAAGTTTTGGGAATCATCAATGCATCTTCAGCAGGCATAAACTTCATATCTACTACCAGGTGAATACCCTGACTTGGTCTTAATAACGCCTGACTACCTGGTTTATCCATTTGCAGGATTTCATCTGCGAAAACACCCGTTGCATTGATTATTGTTTTACCCTTGATTGTATAAGTAACACCGGATTCTATGTCTTTGGTTACTACACCAGCAACTTTTCCCTGATCATTTTTAACCAGGTTGGTTACTTTAAAATAATTCAATACTGTTGCCCCCTGCTCTAAAGCAGTCTGAGCAATATTTAAAGCAAGTCTCGAGTCGTCAAACTGACCATCATGGTATGCAACTCCACTATACAAACCTTTTGGCTGAATAGTAGGTAATCTTTTGATCACTTCTTTTTTGGAAAGATATTTGGCTCTGCCAAATCCAAGCTTTCCGGCTAAAAGATCGTATAATGTTAAACCTATGGTATAAAATATACCACCCCACCACTCATAGTTAGGAATAATAAAGGTTTCATTTTTAACCAGATGGGCAGCATTTTTAAGCATCAGCCCACGTTCATGTAATGCCTCTACTACCAATCCTATATCACCCTGTGCAAGATATCTTACTCCACCATGTGCCAGTTTAGTACTGCGGCTTGATGTTCCTTTGGCAAAATCAATCTGTTCTAATAATAATGTTTTATATCCACGTGAAGCTGCATCCAATGCAGTTCCTAAACCAGTCGCTCCCCCACCTATCACAATTACATCCCACACTTTTTCAGGATCCGATAATCCTTCTATTATTTTACTTCTATCCGTGTTAACCATTTTCTTATTATTTACGTGCGTTTTATTTCGTTTTAACAAATCTAAATTACAAAACAAAACATATCAAAACAAATAAAAATCATACAAAATATTATTTTTATAAATATTCTATTAGATTTGATAAAATAGGGTTTGTATTTTATTTTTTAAACAGATACCTATTACAACAACGGAATGAATCGAAAGTTTTATTTAAAATTTAATAATTATACAAATAATCGAAATGGCAAAAGTCTGACATTATTTATTATTTTTGAAGCTACCTACTGAACCAAACACACCTATAAATATGAAAAGCATAACCGAAAGACATCAATTTATTCTAAAACGAATACAGGATACAGGTCATGTTAATGTACAGGACTTAAGTAAACAAATGAAAGTATCAGATGTAACTATTCGAAAGGATCTGAAACTGTTGGAAGACAAAAAGCTTCTTTTTCGTACACATGGCGGAGCATCAAAGTCCAACCCTTATACCAATGACAAGCCTGTAGCAGAAAAAGAGCGGCTCAATGCAGAAGAAAAGCGGATGATAGCCATGGCAGCCATAGGAATGATCGACCATAATGATTCGATCATTATTGCTTCAGGAACAACGATGCTAGCGCTGGCCAGGGCAATAAATCCTAAGGGACATCTTACAGTGATCACTTCCGCATTGAATGTGTCCCTTGAATTGTCGCACCATCTTAATGTAGAAGTATTACAATTAGGCGGTCAGCTCAGACAGAACTCATCCTCAGTGATGGGACCTTATGCAGAGCAGATACTTAATGATATTTCCTGCAGCACCTTATTTTTGGGTGTTGACGGCATCGACATGGAAATGGGACTGACCACAACAAGTCTAATGGAGGCCCGTCTCAATCAAAAAATGATAGATGCAGCACAAATTACGGTCGTTCTGGCCGACAGCTCTAAATTTGGAAAAAGAGGTTTGGGAAAAATATGTGCCCTTGATCAGATCCAGCACATCATTACTGATAGCGGTATATCAAAGGAATTAATCAAAATGCTGGAAGAAAAAGATATTACAGTAACCATAGCATCTAAATAATAAAGGCCCTGAGGAAATACATCAGGGCCTTTATAAATTATTTAGTATTGATCGTAATCATTGAGCTTTTTATTTGTTTACTACTTACAGTAAGATTAATCTTTCCCGGTATAGGAGCAGACTCAACTGTTGCTACCAGCATTCCATGAAAAGCTTTCATTTTAGGCAGATGGAATAAAGCAAGATCTGCAGCATCGCCATTGGCCACAACTTTATATTTTCCCGCTCCGGTAACTTTAAAATTTAGTTCATCAGCAGCATCCGGACATAGATTCCCATTTTTATCAACTATTTTTACAGTGATATAACTTAGGTCTTTACCATCTGCATTGATCGTCTTCCTGTCTGCCTCCAATACAAAATGATCTGGTTTACCTGCAGTATGCACAGTTTCTTCAGCAGCAACCTTTCCATCACTATCATAAGCTACCACCTTAATACTACCCGGCTGATAAGTTACATCCTTCCACATCAAACGATACCTGTTAATACTTGAACTTTTATCCTTCTTTTGCCTGCCCATACTCTTTCCATTTACAAAAAGCTCGGCAGAAGGATAACTTGTATAACAAAATACAGGTGTTACTTGTCCTTCTCTACCCGGAAAAGTCCAATGCGGTAACACATGCAAAGTGGGCTTATCGGTGTTCCACCTGCTTCTATATAGATAATATCTATCTTTTGGGATACCAGCAAGATCAATAATTCCAAAATAAGAACTGTGTGAAGGCCATTTCTCATCATATGGCGTAGGTTCGCCCAGATAATCAAAACCTGTCCACACAAACTCTCCCATCACATATTCCAGATCATCCTGTTTTACAAACTCATCATCCGGAATCTGCGACCACACGCAAAACTCAAAATCATAAGAAGAACTTTGATTATCTGCATAAACTTTGTTCTTAAAAAATTCAACAGGGAATTTATACACTCCCCGGGAACTTACAGTGGAAGCAGTTTCGGTACCAAATAACATACCTTGTGGCAAACGCGTATTAGCACGTTCATACCAGGCAGGCTTATAATTGAACCCTGGAACATCTAATGCTGCTGCAAAGTTATTATCCAGCGCATCTTTGATACGGTCCATACCAGCAGTTACCGGCCTCGTTGGATCTTCTCTATGGCAGATATCTTTCAAAAATGTAAGAATCTTATTTCCATTAACAGTAGACTGATCCGGAACTTCATTACCAATACTCCACAAGATCACAGATGGATCATTTTTGTCCCTCTGGATCATATTCACCATATCCTTTTCTGCCCATTCATCAAAAAGATGACTATACCCGTTTGTTACCTTTGGCGACTTCCATTCATCATAAGATTCAACCATGAGCATAAAACCCATTTCATCACACAACTTTACCAGCTCTGGAGCGGGCATATTATGAGAGGTCCGGATAGCATCACAGCCCATATCTTTTAAAATAGTCAGCTGTCTGCGAAGGGCAGCTACATTAATAGCAGCACCTAGTGGTCCCAGATCGTGGTGATTATTAACCCCTCTAAATTTTCTATATTTACCATTCAGAGAAAATCCTTTACCAGCCTCAAACTTTATGGTACGGATACCAAAGATTGTGGTGTATTCATCTTTCAATACTTCACCGGCATATAATTTAGAAATAGCCGTATATAGATTTGGTGTTTCTGGCGACCATAAAGCAGGTGTCTTTACAATGAGCTGCTGCTCAAATTGTGAGAGATCTGTCTCAGTCAATGTAGAAGTACTGGTGCTTACAATTTTTCCTAAACCATCTCTTATAGAAGTTACTAAACGTAGAGATTCTGTACTTACTGTATGATTATCTATTTTAGTCTTAATACTGACTCTTGCAAAATTCCTGTTGATCTCAGGAGTAGTTATATAAGTTCCCCAAACAGGAATGTGGACATCATCAGTGATAATTAAGTGTACATTACGATACAAGCCAGCACCCGGATACCATCTTGAGGCTTCAGGAAGATTCTCCATTCTTACGGCCAGTGTATTTCTCACTCCCGGTTTCAGAAAGGAAGTAATATCTACA
>Ga0233344_1000140_pt1 | contig 13892 bp, 5 predicted proteins | sample GEONDECOMP281_FD_180697 | JGI IMG/M metagenome (GOLD analysis project Ga0233344, IMG submission 180697) | Leaf litter microbial communities from Shasta-Trinity National Forest, California, United States - GEON-DECOMP-281 | ecosystem: Environmental > Terrestrial > Plant litter > Unclassified...
CAGTGTGCTGCTGCCACATGCGGATAATTATAAGAACGGCCGATATCATTTGCCGTTTGGTGGTTCCAGGCTGCCCATGTTTTATAATTAATATCCTTGCTGTAAGTTCCTGCAGGCACCGAATCTGGCTGATAATAGAACATACTTTTTTTAACGCCATACTTTTGCGCACCTTCACTGTGCTGCAAACCTCCCCAAAGGGTGTGATCTACAAATAGCTGCAGCTTATTGATTTCTTCCTGATCAGGACGAACCAATTGCTTCATGATTGCACCCAGCCAGCCACCAGCTCCGCCTTCATCACTCAATCCTGCAATCCAGACACGGCTGTCTTCTTTAACCTGCTGTCTTTTTTCTATGTCATAGCTGATCACAGAATTATTTCTTCCAAAAATGTCGTTTTTATCCTGGAACCATTGCTCATGAGTCGAAAACCTTCCAAAATCATCAATTACTTTCGCTTCAGGCTTTATGACCTTATACTGTATCGTTTGTACAGTTCCATCTTCGTACGTTACAGTAACTCTTGCCCTGCCCCAGGTATGTCCTTTTAACTGGTAATCTTTCCAGCCGTTAGGAGTTGCCGCCAGTTCGGTAAACGTTAATGCACTTGCAGGAAACGTTTCAATAGAACGTACTTTTTCCGGATAATTTAAAAACAACTTCGCTTCTACATCTTCCGGAACCACATAACCCGGAATTCCAACTGCCACAGGGCGTTTTTCCTTAACCAATTGTTTTTCTATACCTCTGATGGAATCGGCAAGGCTAAACTTCAATCCATAATCTTTCGATTCGCCAGCCTTTAAAAGGACGGATGTCGGGGTATTCCATTGCTCGGCACCCTTCCAGTCTTGTTCTGCATTGGCCTTACTCAGAGAAACCCATTCGTAAAAACCTTCAAAAGTTATTCCTCTTGGCGTAGGATCATCCAATAGAGGATTGTAAGCTTCAAACGGCGTTTTGCCATAAGGTGTTACCAGTAAAACAGAACCTTTGCCTGTTAAACGTGTAACCTGCAGATAACCTGCATCCCTTCCAATATATGGATCGTAAAAAACATTTTGTGCGTGTGTCTGCTCCAGCGTTTTATCAATCATCACATTGTTAAAGATCACGGGCATCCCCAGTGAGCCCAGTTCTACAGGCTTACTGCTCTTATTTTTTATGGTAAAATGTAATACCAGTTCTCCATTAACCAGCTCCCAGTATCTTTTGATCTCAAAAGGAATATCAGCAGGCAAAGTACCGGCAAGATCTGCCGCAGCCAGAATATTTCCACCAGCATTCAGCGGCGTAACATCTCCCCTTTTAGCTGCTGTAGAAATTTTACGCCATTCTCCCGAAGCATCAGTTCTAAACCGAAGGTTGATATCACCCAGGTGATATAGTCCGTCGCGGCTTCTTTTCTCTAATATCTCTCCCGGGGTAAAATCAAAGTTCTTGTCAGAATTCGACTCCAGGGCAGCAACAGTTTGTGATGATTTTAACAGCTTTAGCTGAAAAGCCGGCGTGCTAAAGGTCATTACTCCCTCCTTAATATTTAAAGTAGCGGGTTTATCTTCTATCTTTTTCCAGATCGAAACCGGCGCCTGACCATAGGTATTGGAATAGACCAGCAGGGTCATAGATGCAACAGCTACCAGAACTGTATTTGGCAATGAAAAGCCTTTATTTTTTAAAACCATTGTATTGTTAATAAATGAAAGCATGAATGTTTAAGGTTTTGGAACAGTAATGTTTTGTTTCCAGGTCCATTCAGGAGGATCTACCCCCAGTAAATGTTTTACAAAAAAGTCTCTTCGCTTATGTTCTCCGTAATCGCCGCCTAATGAATGTCCCATTCCCGGGATCTCTAAAAAGTCGAAATTCTTATTGGCTTTAACCAAAGCATTGATCAGCTGTATCGTAGACGAAGGGTCTACGTTTTCATCCAGCTCACCTAAGATCAGCAATAGTTTTCCCTGCAGCTTATAAGCATTGGTCACATTAGAAGATTCTTCATATTGTTTACCTATCGGGTAGCCCATCCATTGCTCATTCCACCAGATCTTATCCATCCGGTTATCATGACAGCCCGATGAGGAAACAGCTACTTTATAAAATTCAGGATGAAAAAGTAAAGCCCCGGCAGAATTTTGTCCGCCAGCAGAATTACCCCATATACCTACTCTATCCAAATCCATATAACTGTATTTTGCTGCTGCCGATTTCATCCATGCAATACGATCCGGAAAACCTGCATCCTTTAGGTTCTTCCAGCACACATCATGGAAAGCTTTTGAGCGATTAGCGGTACCCATACCATCGATTTGTACCACTATAAAACCAAGTTCGGCCATTTCATGTAAAGATCCGCGAGAATCAGTAACGAAATTTTTGGGTACAAATGAATCCTGAGGCCCTGCATAAATATATTCGATAACAGGATATTTTTTAGCAGGATCAAAATTACTCGGTCTAACGATCATTCCCCAGATATCGGTTTTACCGTCTCTGCCTTTTGCCGTAAATACTTCCGGCAGCTTCCAGCCAGAGCTTAACAAAGGAGAGATATCTCCTTTTTCTAAAGGCATGATCACCTTACCATCAACAGCACTTCTCAAAACAGAAACCGGGGCCATATCAATTCTGGAATAGGTGTCTTCGAAATAGCTGAAATCAGGAGAAAATACAGCCTTATGGTTTGCATTTTCTGAAGTTAAAGCCTTTAAGCCCGATCCGTCAAAATTTATGCGGTAATACTGTATAAAATAGGGATCCTGATCTGCATTACGGCCACTCGCTTCAAAGATCAGCTGACGTTTCTGTTCGTCAACGTTAACTACCCGGCGCATTACCCAATTACCCTTAGTGATCTGATTTTTCAGTTTACCTTTGCCATCATATAGATAAAGATGGTTCCAGCCATCACGCTCCGAAGCCCATATAATTTCCTTGCCATCTGCAACATCGTAACGATAGTTTCTACCACTGTAATTGATAAAAGTTTTGCTGGTCTCGTCGATCAGCGTATTCACTTTACCTGTTTCCGCATTTACCTCCATCACTTTATATTCCTGATGTCCGCGCTGGTTATATTCAAACGTAAAAGAACGGCTATCCTTATGCCATTCAGGGGCAGATAAACTATATTGGTTAGGAATCATTAAAAGATCAACCGCTACTTGTTTTTTAGTTTTCACGATAAACAGGGAAGGTTGTTTTTGTGACAGTGCATCTCCTGGTTTTAAATAATTCCGTGTATGGAGTTTAGGCTGCAGCTGATCTTTAGGAGAAGACTCGATCAGGTAAACCCAATGTGGTTTGTTGACTCTTATTTTATTGGTTGCTAATTTTTGATCATCCGGAGACCAGGTGATCTGCGGAGAGTAATAATCTCCTTCCGAACCATCAAAGCTTAGCTGATATTCATCTTTCTGGTCTGCCGCAGAGCGGATGTAAACGTTATAATTTCTAATATAGGCTACCCATTTACCATCAGGTGAAGGCACAGCTTTACCTTTTGGATCATCATCTTCGGGATCATCATGATCTGCCAGACCACTAGCTTGCTTCTTAACCTCCATACATTGATAATCTGAACGACTGCTGGTCCAGTTTTTTCCCTCTGCAGTAAATTCCAGCTGCTGCCCGTTATGGGTGATCGTAAGATTGCTGAGTTGCAGCTGTCCGGCACCAATGGGTTTTCCAGTGGCAGAAGAAAGTGAAGCTGCTAATTTTGCATGATCAAATGCTGGCTGTCGACTCAATCCTGCAGCATCCACTAAAATATATTGAGTACCCTGAGGAGAAAAAATGCTGTATAAAAATTGATGCTGGTTTTCTATCCATTGTACCTTCTCAGGTGCATTGTACACCCCATGCTGCGTCTGGCCGTTCATAGCTTCTGCACGCTGGTAGTCTTTAAGTGTCCCCTGAGCTTTAAGGGAAGAAGAAAACAGAAATACTGCAGCCGTCAGACCAATGGTCTTTTTAAAATCTGAAGCTTTAAATAATAGATGAGCACACATGGTAAATAGATTAAAAGGTAGCTGTAAAAATAGATGCCTGCCCATTAAAATTTAACCCATAAATTGTTTTTTAGTAGCCGATTATTACCTATTTAAACCTGTAAAATAAAAAACCCCTTGCTGAAATCGATTCAGCAAGGGGTTTAATAAAGATATAAATGAGCCTATTGGGCGTCCCACCACAGTCTGTCTGTTAATTTTGCCGATTGAACTGCCTGAGGATTTGCAGTATCTTCTACCTGAGGGTATAATAAACGACGTGGAATATCCGATAAAGCATTTAATACTTTTGTCAAAGGAGGATAACCTGTTCTTCTCCAGTCTACCCATGTTTCTGTAGAAAGGAAATTAGGAATACCTTTTTCTTCGATGATCAATTGTAAAGCATTAGTGCTTGTTAATGCTCGTGAAGCAATATAAGTAGCAGCATCCGCACTACTCACACCCATTCTGGTCATGTGCGTATTAATTGCCAATTGATAAATTGGATCAGCAGCAGCATATCCTGACACATAATAAGTTGCTTCTGCCTTTGTAAATAAAGCTTCTTCGTAAGTAGCCATATATACACTTGCTCCAATACCTGCATAATAAGCACTTGGACGTGAATAAGATTCCAGGTCACCAATATCCTTTAATCCTATAGTACGGCCAGAATATAATCCTGTTGCAGTAGCAGGAGCAACCATTTTAGTTAATCGCGGATCGTTACGCGTTGTAAAACCATCTACAAAAGTGGAGTTCAGAACCATTGTAGCCGAAGATATAAAATCCTGTTGAAAAGGATTTTCGGTACCTGCCGACCCGGTATAGGTCATTCTCATATCATCACTGGTAGATGCCATTCCTTTTGCCAGGGCAGTTAGCGCCAATTGGGCCTGTGCCGCAGCAGTATTACCCGGGGCTTTAGTCAAGTGCATATAATACCGCGCTTTTAGCGTATAAGCTAACCTGGTCCATGCAGACATATCACCACCATAATAAAAATCATCTGTACCTGGTGCTAATCCCGAATTTTTTGCAATATCTGCTATCCCGGCATCCAGTAATGTTTGTATTTCTGAATAGATCTGTTTCTGCGTATCATAGGCTGGTTTAAGATTAGCGATCCCTTGAAAAGCCTGAGAAAATGGCATATCACCCCAAAAATCTGTGCCGGTAGCTAAACAATAAGCCGTCAGGATTTGTGAGATACCAGAATAATTATAATTACCGTTAGTCTGCCCTTTTTTAGTGAGTACGATCAGGTTATTTAATTCTGTAGTATAAAGAGTGGTCCAATCGCCGTTAACGTCATAATTATACATCAGGTAGGTACCTGCATTTGGAGAAGGCTGATTAAGTGCCATTACCTGCATGTACTCCAGTACGATATTACTTGCATTTCCAGCATATAAACTCGAAGAGATAGATGTTTCTATAGGAGCTAACATCAATGCTTCTGATACATTTGTAGGATTATTCGGGTCTTTATTAACATCAACAAATTTCTTACATCCGCTAAATCCAATGAGGCCGCAGGACAGAAATAGTATATATATTTTTTTCATAATAATTGAATTAAGGTAGAACTACAGGGTTAATTTTAAGCTAAGATCAAATGAACGTGAGGTAGGGACAGAGAATGCATAAATACCCTGCGAACCATTTGAAGAACCAAATGAACTTACTTCAGGATCTCCTCCTGTAAAGTGAGGTGCGTAGATCCAAAGATTACGTCCGGTAACAGAAAAAGAGATTGCTTTAAATGGACTGTGTTTTAAGCTTGCAGGATTAATGGTATAACCAATACTTGCATTTCTCAATTTAAGATAAGTTCCATCTTGTATTACCGATTCTGTGATCCCATTTAAACGCTGATAATAAGCCTGTCCGTTTACTGCAACAGTATTAGGCAAGCCTGTATCCTGATTGATACCATCAACTACTCTTAATCCCCTGTTTTCGGTAACTTTTGGCGTACCATAGAAATAACCATAGCTATCTACGTTATTCTGGATATCGCCACCTTTTTTGAAGTCAAAGAAGAAACTTGCATTCCATTGTTTGTACCTGAAATTATTATTGATACTTGCCATATATTTTGGAATAATATTACCAATAATACCTTGCTCACTATCTGCTACAGGTAAGCCGGTAGCATCAGTCAGGATTTTTCCAGCAGCATTACGTAAGTAACGCGTTCCAACAATACTTCCGTAAGATGCACCTTTAACAATAGTTGTAAAACCGTTAGGAATCTGGTCTAAACCAGGATAGATCTCAGCCACAGTACTTTTATATTTTGACCAGTTTAAAGTGATGTTCCATTGGAAATCTTTGGTCTTAACAGGAACAACATTCATGGAAGCTTCCAAACCTCTGATTTGTAGCTGCGCAGAGTTTACTGCAGTATAAGCATATCCTGATGATGGAGCAATACCCACTGTAGGAATAATACCACCCACTGTATTTTTAGTATAATATGATCCTTCAAAAGTGATCCTGTTGTTCAAAAATCCTGTTTCTAAACCTGTTTCAAATTCATTGATACGTTCATTTTTTAGAGTTGCATTACCTAAAGTCTGGCTCAATAAAAATCCTGATTGTCCTGAATAAGGAAAATTAATATTACGAACAACCTGATTTCCCGACTGGGTTTGATAAGGCGTTAGCAATTGATAAGGAGATATACTTCCATCATTACCAACAGTACCATAAGATACACGAAGCTTAGCCAGATTCATTACTTTTTTTAGCCCGTCAGAGAAAAATTGTGAAAGAATAAAACTAGTTGCAGCTGATCCGTAAGGATAGAAGTTATTACCAACTGATAAAACGGAGTTACCATCATATCTGCCGGTTAAAGACAATACTAAAAAGCGCTTGTAATCAATATTTCCTTGTAAATAAAATCCTATTTTTCGTTGTAAATAATGGTTTTCCTGATAAGTAACCGTAGAAGCAGAACTGATATTCTTCAAATCTGCAACGGCAAGACCTACGCCTGTAGCCAATGAATTTTCTGAATATTTTGAATAAACATTATTACCCAATATTCCGTCAATATTAAAATCACCGAATTGATGATTTGCACTAGCGATCAAATCATTATTAAACTGTCTGAAAATACTGTTACTCACTACGAATTTTCCGCTAGGGGTACCAGCCGAACCTGCAGCTTCACTATAGTTATCCTGTTCTGTATAAACATCTGCTCCAAAACGCTCTGTGATGGTTAACCAAGACAAAGGTTTATAATCAGAATTAAATGTAGGCATGAAACGATTTATAGCAGCGGTATTGCTAATGTTATCCTCTACCCAATATGGATTATTTCTGGAGTAACGAAACAAACGCTGCGATCCATCTGCGTTGGTAGAAGGCTGCAAGTCATAAGAAACCGGAGCGGTAAAAATCGTCCATACCGGACTATCGATATCATATCCCTCAGGAAGACGGGTCTGATTAGAGTTGATATAATTTAAAGAGAAAGTAGTATTTAAGTTTTTTAAGATTTTAGCACTGTATTTAGCAAAAAGCGTATTTCTAACATATTTAGTGGTAGGAACTGTTCCAGTCTGATCAAAGTTTCCGTAAGAAATAAAGTAACTGTTACTCTCTCCGCTTCCTCCACCTATATTGATAGTATTGTTACGCGTTTTTCCAGTTTGAAAAAAGAGTTTTGACTGATCATAAACTTTAGCTTTTGCACCATTGATCATTAAAGTGTCCATCTCAGCTCCCCATGAAGTACTCACTTTATTTGCATCACCATCATAATAAACGCCATTGGTACCCAATGAATATTTATTTTGAATTTGCGGGATGATCGCTGTTTCTATAGAATAATCTGAACCGAAATTGATGGTTGGTTTTTTATTACCACCGCCATTTTTAGTAGTGATAATGATTACGCCATTTGCACCGGCAGAACCATATAAAGCAGTTGCTGCACTTCCCTTCAAAATGTTCATACTTTCAACAATAGAAGGATCTAAATCTGAGATACGGTTAGTACCAGGGCCCGAGGCCAAACCATTATTTCCTGTTTCGCTATTGTCTACCGGAATACCATCAATAACCATTAAAGCTTGATTATCACCATATAAAGATGATCCACCACGTACAACGATCCTTGAAGATGCACCTGGAGAACCAGAAGAACTGGTGATCTGAACGCCTGATGCTTTACCAGCTAATGCATTTACCAAATTTGGCTCTTTGGTTTGCACCAATTCGTCACTTTTGATCTCTGTAGAGCTGTAGGTTAGCATTCTTTTTTCTCTTTTAATACCCAAAGCAGTTACCACAACCTCATCCAGGTCCTGGTTATCTTCTTCTATAGCTATATTAAGGGTCTTTTGAGCAGTTAACAGTACTTCTTTAGTCGTGTAACTTATTGCTGAGATAATTAATGTAGAGTTGCTGGTATAAGGAATAGAAAACGTTCCATCACCACCTGTTAAGGTTCCTTTAGTAGTACCTTTAATTCTAACGGATACACCAGGAAGGCCAATTCCTTTTGTATCTGACACCTTGCCTTTCAATACGATAGACTGCGAATAGGCAGTACCGCAAATGAAGAGGGCGCAAATACAAGAAAAAATAATTTTTTTGAGTAGTAGCTTTTGATTCATAAAACTAGGTTTAGGTAATTAATTGTGTGTTTACCAGACATGGCTGCCTGATTTTATAAATATATATATTCATTTTAAGGCGTATTACCAGAAAATTTGCCAGAACATACCGTATGTTAACATAAATATTACATTTATGTCAAATTCATGCTATTATGTCTTTAAAGGGGTATTTTGACCAAATAATATATAATTAAAGATTATTTTTTACCTTTAGAATAGAGCAGTTAGCAAAAAATATAAACAATTAACTTAATTTATTGTATCACGACATTAATTCGCGTATTTTTTTCAGAAAAAGATAACACACATATTTTGCCACTTTAGCAAAAGTCAACTGTTATATCATGCGGATTTAACTTTATTCGGTATAATATTATGCTATATAAAGAAGGCGTAGTAGTTTTGATTACATCAATGTTTTGACATCCGGAGGTAGAAAAGCCAAACATCAGAATAAAATGAATATTAGATATGAACAGGCGATTAGATAAGAGATAGGGCAAATAAATATTTAGATAAAAGAAGCAATCTAAAGGGGTATCTATATAATTTTATGTCTGACTGCACAAAACTTAAATCAACGAATTGTTATTGATGTTATATAAAGATCAAAAAAAAGGCCGGTCATATTTGAAATATGATCGGCTCTTATTGTAACTAATAATCTAACTAAACCTAGTATCCGGGATTTTGTTTAAGATTTGGATCCAGTTTGGTATCGTATTCAGGTATTGGGAAGATTAGATGATCCGCTCCGTAAGGTGTATCTGCCATAGGTGAAAAATCGTCATTTTCTTTACCAGTTATACCCTGCTTATTTCTACCCGCATCTTCAATACGATGACCTTCAAAAGCAAGTTCAATCCGTCTTTCCAGTAATACTGCATCAATAAACGATTGTGCTGTAGGAAAACTTGCCAGGGTATATTTAGCTGCACTAACCCGCGAACGATCTCTAACCAGGTTTAATCTGTCCAGAGAAGTTTGATCAACTGTATTCGATTGTCTCACCGAAGCTTCTGCCGCAGTTAACAAAACTTCAGGGTACCTGATAATCGGTGCCCAATCAGCCCTTGTTTGTACATCGGGATATTTACTCGTATAGGTATAATCTCCAACTACCGTAAATAGAGCCCTTCTTTTATCGTCAGCGGCAAAACCAGGCAGATTTAAGAAGGTTTTAGAAACAACCAGGTCACCTCTGCCATCAGGTGAATAATGCATAGGCAGGGCATTGTTAGTATTCGGATTGTCATTTGCATTATTTGAAATTGAAAATACACTTTCCAATGTTTTATAATTACCTGGACCAAATGCAGCCGCCTGATCTGCATTAAGGCCATAAACGCCAGAGTTAATCACTTTCTCTTCTTCCAGTTTTGCATTTGCATAATCGCCTTTATATAAATAAACTCTCGCTAACAAGGCAGAAGCAGCATAATTATTTGCACGCTGCACACTTGCATCACCCTGATCAGCAACCAGGTTTTCTTCTGCGAACTGAAGATCCGAAATTATCTGTGTATAAACTTCAGCCACCGTATTTCTGGAAATCAAATCTGAACTGCTAAAGTTTACTGAAGATTTTGTAACTACAGGAATGCCTAAATGAGAGCCATCTGCAGTAAAGCTATAAGGCTGTGCAAAGTGATCAACTAACGTTAGCATCGATAAAGCCCTTGCAAACCTGCATTCACCAATATAAGTATTTGCAGATGTACCTGCTATAGGTAAATTCGCATTTATACCTTCGATTACACGGTTTGCTCTTTGTATAGCAGCATAACCAGCTGTCCACTCATTCTTCGCATAAGAATCTGAAGCCAGCATCGTATAATGAAAAATAGTATTAAAAAAGCCTGTAACATCAATGATATCCTGCCCCAACAGATCACTATAGATTAATGAACGCCCCGCCAAAAAATCTGCGCTTTGCAGACCATCATACACACCTATTACTGCAGAATTAATTTTGTCTGGTGTAGTAAAAGCCAGGTCGCTTGAGATTCTGTCTACCGGCTGTATATCGGTAACTTTTGTACATGCTGCCTGTAATAAAATCACAAGGACAGCTAAAGATATATAAGATAAAAATCTTTTTTTCATAATAATAAATTTAATAATGATTAAAACCCAACATTTAAACCCAGTAAGAAAGTACGGGCTAAATATGGAGTATAGTTATCTACACCACCTCCAATATTCCTATCCGCATCGGAAGAACCAGTATTGTTACTGTTCACTTCAGGATTTGTTCCTTTATAACCAGTAATCGTAAAAGCATTCTGAACCTGAACATATACTCTTAAGCGTGACAAACTCATCTTTTTTGATACGGATGCAGGTAGTGTATATCCTAGCATCATCGTCTTGGCCCTTAAAAAATCTCCTTTTTCTAACCATCTTGTTGAAGCTTGTGTAGATGTAGCATCCCCATAATATACTTTTTGGTTATCAGCAGCCTGTCCTGGAGTTGTCCAGCTGTTCAATATTTCAGTAGAGTTATTGAGGTTGGTTTGTCCAAGTAAAGCTCTGCGGGTATTGTCATAAACATAAAAATCCGTTGCGAACTGAAGAAAAACACTCAGGTCAAAGTTCTTATACTTAAAATCGTTGGTTAAACCACCTTCAAATTTCGGAATGTATGATTTATCCAATAGGACTTTATCTGTTGAAGTGATTGCAGAAACCGCTTTCCCTGTTGATGGATCAGTCCAGCCCTTAGTAGCAGGATTATACATTTTAGTATTGCCGTCAGCATCCAAAAACTGAGCTAAACCTGTCTCAGCATTTACACCAGCCCATCTTACCAGGTAAAATGAACCGATTTGATTACCTGGTCTTGCTATACTATAATAGGTAGCGGTAGTTGGGGTGATATCATCACCACTGGCATTTGTAGAAATTACTTTGCTCTTATTATAGGCGATGTTAAAGTTAATGTTCCACTGAAAGCTTTTAGTACTAAAAGCTGTTGCATTGGCTGTAAACTCATATCCTTTATTAGAGATCGCACCAATATTTTCGGTGATTTTATTATCAGGGAAACCAAGTGTAGACGGAACCGGACTATCTAAAATCAGGTCATTGGTCTTTTTATTATAATAATCCAAAATCACATTAACCTTCTTAAACAAGGTTGCATCAATACCAACATCAAATTGTTTAGTCTTTTCCCATTTTAATGCTGGATTACCAGGGTTGGTAAGTGCCGAGCCTCCCAGATCTGCATAGGTTACGGGACCATAAGTTGCCAGCGACGGGTAGTTTCCAATATTTGAATTTCCTGTTAAGCCATAACTTGCCCTTAACTTACCTTCACTTAAAAAGCTGTTATTCTTTAGGAAGTCCTCCTCAGAAAATCTCCATGCTACAGAGCCGGAAGGGAATCCACCTCTTTTATTATCTATACCAAACCCCGAATAAGCATCAGCCCTATAAGTAGCAGAAGCCAAATACTTCTGTTTATAGCTATAGTTTATACTACCAAAATAAGAATCGAAGCCATTGGCCTGCAAACCACCATCAGCACCAAAGCTGGTAAAGGCCGAACCAACAAACTGTGTATAGAATGGATCAGAAGCACCGAATGCATCAGCATAGAAAAACCTTGTCGTATTTTTATTATACTCCGCACCTCCAAGCAAATTAATCGTATGATCCTTAGCAATAACTTTATTATAGGTAATTGTATTTGCCCAGTTCCAAACCAGGCTTTCATTGTAAACATCCTGTACAAGACCACCTAAACCCTGACCATCGCCAATCCCATTGTTCCAATAGTTGGTGGATAAGCCGCTTTGGTAATCAACACCATAAGTTGATCTCACTTTTAAACCAGGCAAGATAGAAACCTCAGCAAAACCGCTGCCCAGGAAACGCTTGGTATCGTAGTTATCGTAATTTTGGTCTAATACTGCCCGCGGGTTTGGAACATTAATCTGTGTGAGGCCATTTCCTCCCTGTCCCAAATAATAATCACCATTTACTTTAACAGGTACATTTGGGTAGTAAAAGAAAGGACCGTAGGGAACACCTGATAAAGCGCCGCCTGTTCCGGAGCCTAAACCATTTTGCAGGTTCCTGGAAAATTGTGAATTTAGCCCCACTTTAAACCAATCATTCACCTTATGGGTAATATTTAAGCGGGCAGATCCTCTTCTGGCACGGTTAACCTGGATATAGTTATTATAATCAAGGTAAGATGCAGAAGCATAAATGGACGTTTTTTCTGTAGCAGCGCTTATAGAAAAATCATGGCTCATGATAAAGCCTTTTCTATAAACTTCATCCTGCCAGTCGGTACTCGCTTTATCGATTGTACCATCTCCATTATAATCGCCATATGCAGCGATAGCACTTAAGTTTGCATTGGTACGTTTCTGATTAACTACAGAATTATATTGATCTGCATTTAAAACATCAATCTTTTTAGACGGCTCATTGTATCCAAAATAGGTATCATAAGTAACCTTTGCCGCACCAGCTTTACCTTGACGGGTAGTGATCAAAATAACTCCGGCGGCACCTCTTGATCCATACAATGCAGTTGCAGCAGCATCTTTCAGCACATCCAGTGATTCAATATCATTTGGATTAATATCTCCAAGAGGATTTGCGGAATTATACAGCTGGCCATTGTTACCCTGAGTAATTGGAACCCCATCAACTACAATTAAAGGCTGACTTCCTGAAGTGAGTGATGAAATACCACGAATACGGATATTAATTGGCGCACCAATAATACCAGATGAGGTATTCACCTGAACACCGGCAGCTCTTCCTCCAAGTGACTGGTCAAAACTGGTCACGGGCAGGTTTGAGATCATATCGCCACTAACAGTTGCAATAGAACTCGTATTGTCCTTTTTTAAAATTGTTGAATACCCTGTTACCTGAACTTCTGTTAAGTCATTTAAGTAGGGATCCAGAGTAATATCAATCACATTACCCGAAGATAAATTTGCAGATTTACTAACATATCCTATAAAAGCAAACTCAAGTGTCTTCACACCTGCGGGTACACTTACAGAATAATTACCGTTTGAATTTGTTTGAGCACCACCTTTAGCGCCTTTAAAGCGAATAGTCACTCCGGGAAGTGGTTGACCATCTTCTTTTCCAATTACCGTTCCTGTAATCGTCCTGTCCTGCGCCATTGCAAAATTGGCGCACAACATTAATACGAATAGGCTGCGTAGAATTTTTTTCATAAAATATTGTTTAGGTAAAATAATAATTACCTAATATATCAAAT
>Ga0233344_1000141_pt1 | contig 13887 bp, 10 predicted proteins | sample GEONDECOMP281_FD_180697 | JGI IMG/M metagenome (GOLD analysis project Ga0233344, IMG submission 180697) | Leaf litter microbial communities from Shasta-Trinity National Forest, California, United States - GEON-DECOMP-281 | ecosystem: Environmental > Terrestrial > Plant litter > Unclassified...
CGTTTGATGTTCTTCCGCCTGCTCTCTGTATTCCAGGAGCAAATTCTGCAAACGCTCGTTCTCCATCTGTAATAAAGAGGTATCCGCCATGCTGGAAAGCTGACCGCTGGTATCCGTTATACTGTGCTGTATAATTGCCTGCTGCAGTACTATGCCATTCGCAAATCTATCCTGCGGAACTTTCTCCAGGCATTTAGCAATAATGCTAAGCAGCCATTGGGGAACCTGCATTTCATGTGATTTTTTTTCTTCTGACCAGCTTTCTGGAAGATGCTGTTTTCTCAGCTCCAGCAGATCTGGTACGGATTGCTCCAAATGTCCTACCAATACATCATTGCGTGATTTCTGCCCATTATCTGTTAGCGGGAAAGGAACCTGTCCTGCTAACAATTCATATAAAATTACGCCGTAACTGTAGATATCAGTTTCAAAAAGCATATGACCTTCACTCTGTTCAGGAGCCATAAATTCTATGGCCCCAGCATGCCTGATACTTGTCCTGCGCTGTTCATCAGACATAGCGGCCAGGCCAAAGTCCAGCAGTACATAATTACCTGTATCTACATTAAATTTTACGTTGTTACTTTTGATATCCCCATGTTTAACAGACACCTTATGGCAGTGGGCTAAAGCGTTTGCCAAATGATCGGCCACTTTAATCACCTCTTTTATGCTGAAAACCGGCTCATGCGGCTCCTTCAACAGATCTTCCAGATCAGGACCTTCAATAAATTCCATTTCTATAAAAGGAAAGGAACCACTTTCGGTGATACCGGAATTTAAAATCTTAACTACGTTAGGATTTGGTTCTTCGTTAACCTTCTTCAGCTTTTCTACCTCATTTTGAAAGCTCCTGAAGTTTTTATCTTCGGCACTTTCAGTATGCACCGGTGTGGGTAATAATTTGACGGCTGTAATAATGGGACCAAAACGGCGCCCTTTGTAAACTGAACCCTGGCCACCTGTTCGCAGTGCGCCCATATTTTCCAGGCCTTCAGTAATCGTAAATACTTTACTCATCTAGCTAATTCAACAATATATGTCTGTTTTTGTTACTACAATTATAGTTCCAAGGTTTATTTAAATCATTATAGCTCTAAATTATAAAAATTCATGCTATTATTGTTTCAAAATTAAAGCCGTATTAAAAACTGCAGGAGATCACCGCTGTTAACCTGGTCCACCTGTTATAAAAACTGATCAAAATTAAACCAGTATTAACCAATCACACTACAATTAATTTTAAGATCAGACTGATAGGCTTAAACCATTATTAAATAATTTCTATGTATAAATTATCTATCCTGTTGTTATTTTGTTTATTTCTTACTTCCTGTCAAAAAGTCAATACCGGAGTACCAGATTCTGAATATACCTTTGAAGTTTACTGCAACCATTGTACTATTAGTATTGAAAATGGAAATAACTCCTTTTCTTATTATGTAGAGGGACATCAATCTATACCTTTTAGCAATTCTACCCCAGTTATAAAAATATTTTTGTCTACTGTTGATGATAAAGATCCCACAGAAGTGACGTTTACAGGAAGTGGTTATAACCTTAATTTATTTAACGGATATCTATACTATGATGATGATGAAAGAGAAGTAGACTTTAACTTGTAGGATAAACTTAAAATTTAAATCGCAAATACAGGATCAGGAAATGGTAAAAGTTAAACGCTTCTTCTTTTTAGGTTTCTTTTTCTTACCTAAATAAAGGATTAAACCAGTCACCGGTAAAGATGCGCTGATTAAGCTGGATAGAAAAACAATGATCTTGCCCGGTAATCCGGCGATCTGACCAGTATGGATATCATAATTCATACCATTTAATGTCATCCCGGCACTCTTCCGGGCATTAGGAAGAAATTTGAGTAGTTTTCCAGAATACTGATCAAATGCATAATTATCATTATAACTGAAATGTAAAGGCTCCGGATAAGCAGTAACCGATATAACACTTCCAGCCTTTGCACCAGGTATAAATAAAAGATAAGCCGCAGCTGGAGATTTTACCCTGACCAGTTGATAGGCCTGATCAATGACCAGGTTAGCCTGGGGGTAAGCAGCGCTAGCAATAGAGTCTGATTTAAATTTCTTCTTTTCTTCAGGGAAGTTTTTGCCGAGGTTTGCAGCTAAATATATCCCCTTGCTCATCCAGTCGTAACTAAAAGACAAACCTGTAAAAGCAATGATGATCACAATGGCGGTTACGTAAAAGCCCAGTACATTATGAAGATCGTAATTTACCCTTTTCCATTTAGCCCCCCACTTGATCTTGAAGCTTCTTTTGCGGTCGGATTTACGTTTTGGCCACCACAATATCAGACCGGTGACCAGAATAACCACAAAAACGACCACAGAAATACCTCCAATTGTCTTACCAATCTTTTTTGGAAGAAACAGGTATAAATGGACATCTTTGATAAAAGCAAAAAAGGAACTTTTAGCAAGTTCTGTATGGAGTATCTTTCCCGAATACGGATCAACATACAGGGCTATTACCTTTTTTTCGACCGACAATCTAACCAGTGCAGAACGCTCCCTGCCAAGATAACCTATTGAAGTGATCTTACCCTCAGGAAATTTCTGCAGTGCAAGCAGCTTTAATGCTGAAGGTTTTACGAATGGCTTTGTTTGCACTTCTACTTTACGATAGCCATAGAGTGCGTCCTGAACCTCATCCTGAAAACAATAAATACATCCGGTAATACTGATGATAAAAACTACCAGCCCGGAAATAAATCCGAGCCAGCGGTGCATAAATAAAATAACGGCTTTAAAGAGGATCATGTATTAGAACTTAAAAGTAAGATTAGCGATGATCTCACGTAACATCTGAGGGTTCATGGTACTGTTTCCTACCCAATATTTGGTATTGCCGATGTTGTTCACCTTCAATCCTACCCGATAACGTCTCTGATCATAAAATACAGCAGTATTATAGATCTTATAAGAAGGAAGAATAAACTGTCCCAGTGCTACAGTATTCACTGCGTAATTTTCACTGGCATAGTTACCGCCAAAACCTGCACCGAAGCCTTCCATCGCACCTCTGTTTATGCGATAGCTCATCCATAGGTTCAGCGTATTTTTTGGCCCTGCAGAAACAGGACGTAATCCATTCAGGTTTGCACTGGTATTGATGTATTTACTATCATTATATCCATAACCAGCAATGATGTTAAAACCTGCAATAGGATTTGCAGCCACTTCAGCTTCAAAACCTTTACTTTTCTGGGTACCATTCTGGATACTTAACAATGGATTAAGATCATAGGCACGAATGATGTTTTTAACTTTAATATCATAATAACTCAGCGTACCACTTAATTTCCCCTGCAGCAGATCAAATTTTACTCCGCCCTCATATTGATTGGCCTGCTCTGGCTTAAAGGCATCCTGGTTATAATCTACGCCGGTTTTGTTGCTGAACCCATTCTGATAATTTCCGAATATGGAAATTGCCTGTGGTACCAGTTCATAGACTATACCAAACTTTGGTGAATAGGCAGTTTGAAAATACGACTTCGAAGTAACATTGGTAGAATTGTTGAGAATGCCATAGTTAGCAAATCTATCTATTCGCAAACTTACCAGGGCAATCAGCTGATCGGTTACATTAATTACGTCGGCCGCAAAGCTGCTATAGGTAGAAGAATTCAACCTTGTACTTAAGGCTGTTCCTGCAGGGCGGTTTGCATAAGCAGAATCTACCTTATTCTGGTTAAAGTTATAATAACCATTTCCCGGCTTACTGATACTGATAAAATCGAAAACATCATTTAATTTAGTTCCATAGTCATTGTTGCTGAAACGGTTAAAAGTGATATTTGTATTGGCATGTAAATAATCCAATCCCACAGTTAACCTGTTTCTGATACCAGCTATTTTAAAATCACCAACAAAAGTTTGCTGGATCTCTGCATTTAAGTCGGTACCATTAGGATCCCAAACCATTCTCTCCAGATAAAGTGGATCAGTGTAAGATTGGTTACCGGTGACCGACCTTACTTTGGCCCCCGGCGTTAAGTAGTAATAAGGAGAAGATCCTGAGGAAGCACTGGTAGTTACACTCACATTGGTTTGAGATTTCCAGTGCGAAGAGATCTGGTAGTTCATCTGTCCAAATACATTCGCATTTGAACCGGTCTTAGCCATGTCCTTACTCGCAAAAGAGCTGTTGTAATTGATATTTACCTGATCAGCACGGTTAACTCCGAATTGTGAAACAGGAATGCCCGAATAAAAATATAAGAACTGGCTGCCTGCACTTTTCAACTGGCTAAATTCAGCATCCAGCTGGAAGTCCAGTTTATCACTCACCTGATAAGAAACACTTGGCGCAAACAGGAAACTTTTTCTGAATGCATTTTCCTGGAAACTGTTCTGATAATTATAAGCCGTGTTCATCCGGAAAAGTAATTTTTTAGCCGAATCAATTGGGGTATTGAAATCGGCAGAAATACGGTTTAAACCATAACTGCCTCCATAATAAGAAAATTCACCACCAGCTTCTTTAAAAGGTTTTTTAGTTACCCGGTTGATCAGGCCTCCGTAAGAACTTAGTGAACTGCCAAATAAGGTAGCTGAGGGACCTTTAAGCACTTCAACACTTTCTACGTTTGCAGCATCAATGGCAGTAGTAATGTTTCCTGCAAGACCATTTCTCAATTTACTTTGTGTTACAAAACCCCTAAGGATGAATGTAGTACCTCCAGAAGCTGCCCTTCCGGTAGATTCAAACGATTTTGTAACTCCGGCAGCATTTTTCAATGCATCGTCTAAATTATTGATCTGCTGATCTTTCAGCAGTTCCTTGGTAATTACAGAATATACCTGAGGATTTTCAAGATTATTTAAAGGCATTTTTGTAACATACTGGCTTTGTTTACGGGAGAACTTATTGATCCTTCCAGAACTAACAGTTACTTCCTGCAAATCATTATTAGAAATATTCAGTTCAATTGCAGGCAAAACAGTGTGTTCATTTGCTTTTATCTCTACAGTTTGTGTGATCACCTTTGCACCTACCTGTTTAACAACTAAAGTGTAGGTACCGGGATCAGCTTTCAACTCAAAATTACCATTGTCATCTGTCGCAGTGCTATGCGGCGTTCCCTTTAAGGAAATGGAAACATTATCTGCAGGCTTTTTTTCGGAAGTAAGCACACGGCCGGTAAGCCTTCCTTTAACGGACTGGGCAAACGTAAATTCTGTACCTGATATAACGATCAGTATAAGCAGGGACACAGCATAAATTTTAAATAGAGATAGCGGTACAATTTTAATCATGTTATTTAGACTCATTAAATATAGAGCGCAAATATATTATAATTATTAAAATATCATTAAAAAAATTAATCTTTCCGGTAAGGAATAATTTTCAAATCCAGCTGCACCTATTGTATTTTTCTTTGGTTTTTCTTAACTTATATAGGTAAAACCTGAACTAATTTCCCTTTGAATTATGGCTGATACATTTAATTCTCCTGATTATGCAAAACTTTAATTCACCAACCGGCATACCCGGCGACTTCTTTACGGCAGCTTCCCTGGGTACACTTGCCGGGGCTACAGGTGCAGTTTATATCATTTGCGGTACCATCCAGAAGGTGTTTAATTTTAATCCTAAATGGCTGGCATTACTGGTCTCTGTGTTGATTTCCTACCTGGGCGCCTATCTTACTGCTTCTGTTAACGATCAGGTAACTAAATACATAATAGCACTGCTCAATGGCTTTCTCATTTATGCAAGTGCTACGGGCACCAATCAGGTCATAGGAACACAAACGGGGAAAACCACACAAAAAGCAGGATTCAAAGTGAGCATTCAAACTTTAAGAAAATTTAATACCAAATGGTGGTAGATTATGAAGAAGAAGAAATCTTTAGAAAATTATATTTTATTGCCCGTTTCCAAAGCCTTTATCAATTCGAAAGATAATCCTGAGGTGGCAGATTTTTTCAATAAATTAAATGTGCCTGATAAACGACCTGCTTTGATTAATTTGAGTGTGAGGAATAAGCCGCAAACACCAACAGATGAAATTTTAGTGGAAGTGCTGGATTCTATTCAGGCCAAAGGTGCCAAACTGATCAAAATCAGTAGAGAGGAACTGCCCAATTTTCGCTTTTCCTATCCTGGGTTAAGGATCATTCCTGAAAAGTTCTACAGGCCAGCAATATGTTCAAAAGAAAGAATTGTTGTGCAGACCAAATATTCCAGGTCTTCCTTTCAGGTCACCTTTTCGATTACAGACCTTAAAGGCGAAGGTATTCCAGGTGTTACGGTAGTTGTATTTACCGATTTTCCTGCTGGTCATGGTTCTACCGGCATCACAGACAATAAAGGTATTGTTCATTTAAAGGTGAATAAGGACAAGGCAGACTCTATTTACATTTATCCCGACCATAGCTTTTGGGGATATTTTAAAAAGAATGTAAAGATGACTGCTGAAATAAATATCAAACTGCAGCCAATAGCATTAAATTATAAAGACGGATTAAGATATTTTTATAATACCTCTGCCCTGCCGCCGATAAAATCTAAAGTGAAAATAGGCATTATAGATACGGGCGTTGGCCCGCACAAGGACCTTCGCATCAGCGGCGGAAAAAATCTGGTGAGAGGAGAAGACGAGTTGGATTTTTATGACAATGGCGAGGGTCACGGAACCCATGTAGCTGGAATTATTGGTGCTTCGGGCAGTATCAATGGCGTAGCTGCTGGTGTAGAGATCATGAGTTACAAAGTATTCCCAAAAGGCGAAGGAGCTTCTAATTTTGATATTATGAAGGCTATTAATCAGGCCATTGCAGACGAGTGTGACCTTATCAACATGAGTTTGGGCGAGACACTGGATGATGAAGCCATAACCAGTTATATTAATGAGGCTTATAACGCCGGAATGCTTTGCTTTGCGGCTAATGGAAATGACAACAGAAGCCCTGTTAGCTTTCCTGCAGCATATAGCCTGTCTATAGCAATTTCTGCAATGGGAAGAAAGGGTACATTTCCAGAAAATAGTATACAAAGCGGTACCATACTTCCGCCATATGGCACTGATAAAAATAATTTTATTGCTGACTTTTCAAATATAGGCCCGGAAACTGATCTTACAGCTCCTGGTGTAGGGATCATCTCCACCTATCCTGATGATAAATATGCAGTAATGGATGGAACAAGTATGGCTTGCCCGGCAGCGGCAGGCATAGCGGCCAGAATATTTGCTGCAAACCCAGATGTCCTTAAATTGCCAAGAAATCAAACAAGATCAGACGAAATGGTAAAAATTCTATCTATGAATATAAAATTATTTGGATTTGGTGCTAACTTTGAGGGAAAAGGAATGTTATACTACAATGACGAACTTCATTCTAAAATATAAGGGTGCTGAAAAGCCTGACCTTAATAAAATGACAGCTATTTTAGATGCCCATAAAGGGCATATGATCGATGGCAGCCTTTTGCCTGCCTCGGCATTGATAGAAATTGACGATGCGGCATTTGAGCCCGTCAGGAAAGAGCTGGATGGAGACTGGAGCATTGTTCCGGAATTTAGTTATCATGTTCCGGATCTTAAAAAAAAGATTAAAAAGAGTTAGGATATCACTTATAGTTTAAACGCATTAAAGTATGATCAATCACACAGGAATAAGAGTAATTATTACAGGAACAACAGGTATGGTTGGTGAAGGTGTACTTCATGAATCACTCTTAAACCCGCAGGTGGAAGCCATATTGATTATAAACAGGAAAACATTGGGTGTCTCCCACCCTAAACTGAAAGAGATCATTCATGAAGACTTCTTTAATTTTTCTTCCATAGAGGATCAGCTGACAGGTTATAATGCTTGTTTTCTATGTATGGGTGTAACTTCTGTAGGTGTAAAACCTGAAGAATATTACCGGTTAACTTATACACTTACCCTGCATGTTGCAGAGACATTAAGCAGGCTTAATAAAAATATGACCTGCTGTTATATTTCTGGTGCCGGAACAGACAGTACTGAAAAAGGAAGCAGCAACTGGGCACGGGTAAAAGGAAAAACTGAAAATGATTTAATGAAACTTCCTTTTAGACAAGTTTATGCTTTTCGTCCGGGATTCCTAAAACCGACTAAAGGTTTAACCAAAACACATAATTTTTACAAATACATTTCATGGTTATATCCTATAGGCCGTTTGATCTATCCCAGCGGCTTTTGTACGTTGAAAGAACTTGCATTAGCGATGATCCATGTGTTAAGCCTGGACAGCGGTAAAAAAGTGGTGGAAGGAAAAGAGATCATCACACTTGCTGCCACAGCCTAAAACAACTCGTAGTTGTAACATTTATTCATGATCAGCGTCAGAAAGATAAATAATACTATTTAACCATTCCCGCTCTTCAATGAAACTTCAAATACAGCAGGTATCAAAAAAATATAACAAAGAAAAATACGGCCTTAAAGACTTCTCTTTATCCATTGAAAATGGTATTCTAGGTCTATTAGGCCCTAATGGAGCAGGGAAATCTACCTTGATGAAGATCATCTCCACGATAAGCCGTCCATCATCCGGTACGGTAGACCTTGATGGTCATGATATTTTGCAAAATCCCGATTATATCCGTAGTATGCTGGGTTACCTCCCTCAGGATTTTGGTGTATATGCAAACCTCAATGCTTATGAGTTTCTGGAGTATATAGCAGCCATGAAAGGTGTAGGCGGACCTGGCCTTAAAGGCCGGATAGAAGGATTATTAGAAGGACTGAATTTAATAGCCTCGGCAAAAGCACCTATAGGCACTTATTCCGGAGGAATGAAACAGCGTGTTGGCATTGCGCAAGCTTTACTGAACGATCCAAAAGTTTTAATCTTTGATGAACCTACAGTAGGGCTTGATCCCGAAGAACGTATGCGCTTTAGAAATTTAATAGCGGACCTTGCCCAAAACTGCATCATTATCTTATCCTCCCATATTGTTTCTGATATTGAGACCATCGCAGATCAGGTAGCGATCATGAAAAGCGGACAGCTGATCACTACCGGAACACAGGCCGATCTCATCCAACAGGCAGAAGGCAAAGTATTTGAAGTTTTAATGAATAATGAGGATTTGGCAGCTTTTAAAACAAAATACCAGGTGGTGAATACAATGAGGTATAAGGACCAGTTAAAGATCAGGTATATGAGTAATGACCCTATCCATGGATCAATACCAATAATTGCCTCACTGGAAGATGCTTACCTCTATTTAACTCATCAATAAAATGAATCGTTTTTTTAAGATCAGCGGATCGCATTATTTGCAGTATATACGGAGTTATGCTTTTCTGGTAACACTTGCCATTGCATTATATGCAGCTTATTCATTTGTTCCCCCTCCAGGTGCCGGCTATAGAACGTTACGCATTGGACATTATGTGGGTGTAAATAATTCTGCCTGGACAGGTTATCTTACTGCAATGATGTCCAGTATATACATCTCTGCTATTGGCCTTTTTTTGATCAACAGCAATATTAAAAGAGATATAGATACAGGTGTAGGAATGATCATTGCTACAACCAGCATTAGTAATTTCCATTATCTGCTTACAAAGGCATTAAGTAATTTCATGGTCCTGCTGAGTATCATGGGCATCATTATGCTGATGAGCATGGCTGTATTTATGCTGCGTGATGGAGTATATCCTTTTGAAATGAGCCAGTTTATTTTGCCCTTTTTATTCATTACCATACCGTCTCTTTTTTTTATATCTGCTTTTGCGGTGGCGGCTGAGGTGTTTTTATACCGGTCATCAGTATGGATGAATACAGCCTGTTTGGGATTACTGATAGCAGCGATGGTGATGCACACCAATGTGCATTCCAATATCGATTTCTTTGGGGTAAAGGCAGTGACTATGACGATGCAGCATAACCTTATTGCTGCAAATCCGGGAATTCATCCCGAAGTATCTATGGGTTTTATTTTCAGTAAAAAAAATAATTTAATTGCATTTACCTTTGAGGGGATACAGTGGTCGGCCTTATTTCTGCTGAACCGCCTCTTCTGGATGTGTGCTGGTCTATTGCTGATCATCGTTTCTTCGCGTTTCTTTCACCGTTTCGACATCAGTCCTATTGTTAAAAAACAAAAGAAAACTTCATCTGATCTCTTTATCCCTAAAGCTAGCCAGATAAAAGACATTAAACTGTCCCTGCTTCCGCACATAAAACCATCTTTTGGGATCATACCGCTGATTAAAACTGAGTTTTTGCTATTAGTCCGTAAAGGCCCGCGGTGGCTTTGGCTGGTTAACCTTGGAGGAATGATCGCGCTGATATTTTCACCACTCACTTTTGCCCATCAATTCATTTTACCCGTACTTTGGTTCCTGCAGGCAGGTCGCTGGTCTGATCTGTCAACTAAAGAAAAGACAAACAACATTCATTATTTCTCCTATGCTTCGTATAAACCGCTTACCCGGTTATTTTCTGCACAGCTGATCGCAGGAATCCTTTTATCTTTATTACTGGCTTCGCCATTGCTGTTGAGGTACCTGATCGGGATGCAGTTCCTATCTGCGGGCATGATCTTTATCGGGGCTCTTTTTATCGTGCTTGCAGCCGCTTTTCTTGGCCTGCTGACCGGTGGAAAGAAGTTATTTGAGATTCTGTTTTTCCTTTGCGTTTATTCAAACGTAAACAGTGTTCCATTTACAGATTATTTTGGTGCTTTAAACCACAGCACAGTATACGTAATGGATATGCTGATCGCCACAGTTTGTCTGGCCTTGTTCAGTTTTCAATGGAGAAAGTTAGAGATGAAACGGCTATAAGTTTTATTATTTGGAAGAATAGATCTCAGACTGTTCCCCTATTGCTGTTAAAGCTTGTAAAAACCACGCAGCATGGGGAATCCACTGTTCTGTCCACCGCCATTCGTTTCCATTGTCTTCCAGCTTGAAATCTATTCCACTGCCGTCGCCATTTTCCTTTTTACCAGTAATACCATTTGAAATACCGCCCTTTTGCGACCCATGGCCAAATAGCGCGTGCATGTAAGGAACATTGTTTTTCCCAAATCCATACATAAAACATACCTCATAAGGGTTACGTCCCATAATCCACGAGAGCTGTGACGAAGCATAGTCTGCCAGCGCTGGTTTCACCCCATATCCGCTTTTTGCAGGATAGACTAACCTTCCGCCAACCAGCGCCGCTGTAGCCAGAGACCCCAGCCGCGCATTTTCTCCCTGCCACCACCAGCCAGTTTCATTTTCATGCGGTATAAAAAAACCATCTTCTATTTTACCCTGGTATTTAAAGGATTGACGGGCGTAACCAAAGGGATTATTTACCTCATTGGTGACTTTTAGGTTGTAATCCAATGCCTTTTTGATCGTTTCCAATGTTTGAATACGCAGTACAGGATCTTTTTCTTTTTTCAAATATCTAACAAGGGCAACTACAGGTAAACCTGCATCAGATGCATGCCAGAAAGGACGATCTTTATCATCAGCCCTAAAATAACCTGCTGGTGTCATCCTATGGTTAAGATTATCTGATCTTTTACGGGCTTCATCACGGTAATACAGACTGTCAGTAGCAATCCACAGCTCTGTAGCCGCCATCAATGCACAATAATCATCTATAATATTTTCTTTATGGTCATCATCATAGTTGATATTATTAATAACCAGATGCGCATATGCTCTTTTTGCTGCATTCAGGTACTGACCGGAACTAAATGTACCATTCTTTTTCCAGGTAGAGATACGTGCCAGTGCAGCAATTCCCATTCCTCCGCCTTCACGAAAAGCACATTGATAATCTGCCGTAGTTACACTATTGGCCTGCAGCCCAACTATTCTGCGGGCGCCGGCATCAGGCTTAAAATAACTGAAGACGGTCATGTAAAAATACCCTTCGTCAGACAAAGACCGCATTAGGTAATCTGCACCCCAGAGGGCTTCATTTTCCAGAGAATCTTTAATTCCCAATTGCGTAAGTAGTTTTGGGATTCCCTGATCTGCATTGACCATCGACCAGGTAACAAGGGGAATTTGCTGTGGCGACATAAAGTTAGCATAAGCAAGGTGAGAAAAGTATTTACTGATATCACCTGATGCATCTGCCCATCCTCCCCTAATATCTACCCTTTTATCGCTTCCGAATAGCAGCATATGTGCATCCCCTTCCAATTCCTGGGGCGTATTGGCCCTTTGCTGATGATAATACTGGAGTATAGACGGTAAAGTGTTCATTAGCAGTGCATTTTTGCCAATGATAAATTCTTCTGAAGCATAGTATTTGTTCTTTACCCGGATGCTGACCTTGTATTTACCCGGTTTTACGAAGGCAGAGAAATCTGCCGAGTAGTAATATTTACCGGGCGTCCATTGCTCAATAGCACCTTGTTTTTTTAGTATCCCTTTAAAATCAGTCTGCTGACTGGCAGTATTGATCAGGCTGAAATTAATAGTTTCCTTTAACAGGACATCTAGTTTAACGACCGCCTTTTTGGGTGCTTCGCTATCATAAGCTACCTGGTTAACATAGATGACCGGATCTGCTTTTGTATATATCGAGAATGACAATAGGAAACCTGCCAGTGCAAACTTTAGATGCTTCATGTAAAAAAAGATTTCGTTTTGGATCTGCACCTAAAGTAATCTTATTGAAGCAATCTGGCAATAGTACATTACCTCTGCGCTTACACATTAATCAGCCATCGCTTATTATTCAACTATAAATCATTATCTTGATCAGGAGATAACCTCCTATAAATTATCAAATATGTTTAGTTTTACAGCTATGAAGAGGAATATAACTTTATTAATAGTTATCCTGCTGGGTAATTTTGCAGGAAAGGCCCAAACTAGTGCGCTGCCACAAAATGCAAACCGCATTAAAATTGCAAATGGAATTTTAGAAGGCATTACGGAAAGTTCTGGCATCAGGAGTTTTAAAGGCATTCCTTTTGCGCTGCCCCCCGTTGGGCAGCTGAGATGGAAAGAACCACAGCCTGTACAGAACTGGAAAGGTATCCGTAAAGCTGATCGCTTTGGAAGCAATGGAATGCAGAAACCAATATATGGTGATATGGGCTTTAGGACGGATAGTACCAGTGAAGATTGCCTTTATTTAAATGTATGGACACCTGCACTTTCATCACATGAGCATCTGCCGGTACTGGTTTATTTTTATGGCGGAGGGTTTATGGCCGGTGATGGTTCTGAACCCCGCTATGATGGGGAAAGTATGGCACAAAAAGGAATTGTAGTGCTTACCGTAAACTACAGACTGGGTATATTTGGATTTTTGGCCCATCCGGAACTGACAAAAGAATCACCACACCATTCTTCTGGAAATTATGGCTTGATGGATCAGACAGCGGCATTGAAATGGGTAAAACAAAATATTGCTGCTTTTGGAGGCGACCCTGCGCGTATTACCATCGCTGGCGAGTCTGCAGGTTCGATAGCGGTATATGCTCAAATGGCCTCGCCTTTATCAAAGGATCTGATTGCTGGTGCAATTGGAGAAAGTGGCGCAATGATTAAACCAACCCTTGCGCCGATTACACTTGCAGAGGGAGAAAAAAGAGGAGCTGAATTTGCGGCCCAGGTTCATGCGGCATCACTTGCCGACCTGCGCAAGATTCCTGCCGCGCAATTGCTGGATGCGTTTTTTAAATATGGAATAGCAGTACCTGCTACAGTAGACGGATATTTCTTTCCCAAATTGCCTGTACAACTCTTTGATGAAGGAAAACAGGCGCACGTTCCTTTATTGGCTGGCTGGAATTCTGCGGAAGTACCTTATCAGGTGATCTTAAAAGCAGAAGCACCGACTCCAGAAAATTATGCTGCAGCGATTAAGTTATTATATGCTGATCAATACCAGGAGGTT
>Ga0233344_1000142_pt1 | contig 13847 bp, 7 predicted proteins | sample GEONDECOMP281_FD_180697 | JGI IMG/M metagenome (GOLD analysis project Ga0233344, IMG submission 180697) | Leaf litter microbial communities from Shasta-Trinity National Forest, California, United States - GEON-DECOMP-281 | ecosystem: Environmental > Terrestrial > Plant litter > Unclassified...
CTTTGAAATCGCAGGTGGCCCAATCTGCACAAATGTTTTATAACCATCGTTTATCACAGATTGTAGGGTAGAAATAAATAAAACGGGTACACATGCCAGATCATACCAGTAATCGGCACTAAGAAATGTGTTTTTTGGAATGACCTTTCCTAAGGTAGGTGAGTAATAATCGCACTTTAAGGGTTTAGGTTCTATTTCCTGATGAAATCCCTTTAACATCTTACGATGGGATTTAATTAAGGAAGTATGGTACGGGATATAGGTTTTTTCAGTAGCGAGTTTAAAGGTGAGCTGCCTGTCTTTTATAAAAGCTTGCAATTGATTAAAGTCCTCTTGATCACATGTAATAAGAACTGCATGAGTGCTATCCTCATAAATTATTTCTGCCCACACCGGAGATTCATTGCAAAATTCCAGGGCTGCACTAAAACCAAGGTTTAAGTAGATAAACACGTACTGCATTTTATCAAACTTAAATATAGTCATGTAGCTTAATGATACACTTAGGGCTTCTCTCAGCGTAAGGGCTCCGGCTGCATATGCAGCTGCAGGTTCGCCCATACTTACCCCCATAACTGCATTTGGAAAAACTCCTTGATCGTTATAAGTTGCTACGGTAGCAAGTTGTATAGAGGTGATACAGGTAAATTTAGATTCATCTTCAAAGAACAGGTTATTTATTGGGCCTTCAAAATAGGAAAGGATTTCAGATCCGCCTAATTCTGATAAAATTGAATCACAGGATTGAATAACATTTCTAAATTTAAGGTCCTTTTTATATAAATCCCTGCCTACTGTTGGCCAGCTGTCGTTACGGCCTCCAAAGACAAATACCAGACGATCATTTTTAGTCTTTAGGAGGTTTAATCCCATTCGGGCTATTCTTTTGGAAAGATGGTATACACGTTTTGCGAAATTTTTAACGGTGCTCTTATTCATTGGAGGGATATCAATTTATATTTTATACACTTTCCGGTTTTAAAATGGTGAGCTTAAAATAGCAAAACTTTTATTATTATATCACAATTTTAGTGTTGTTTTCAGTCGGATGGCCAGTACAAATCAATACTCTTCCCTTTGCAATTTCCTGATCGGTTAAGATCTCGTTGTAATCCATTTTAACGTTGCCAGAGGTGCAGGTAGCTACACAGGAGCTGCAAATTCCAGCCCTGCAGCTATAAGGTACATTGATATTGTGTTCCAGTGCTACCTGTAAAATTCGTTTGTACCAGGGAACCTCTAATTGATAAATGTTCTGATTGAAATCGAGGATTACTGTATAGGTATTTTTATCCTTTACCTCTTTTTCTGTCATATCATCATCGTCGGCCTCATCTTCCGGAATAAAATAAGTTTCCTTTTTTATCTGATCCATTTTAAAGCCCATAGCCAGCAAAGATATTCTGCACATCACCATATAGTCGATCGGCCCGCAAGTGTAACAAAGGGCATCCAACTGATCATATTCGAGATTCTCATTAAATAGATCATGAATTAAAAAGCCATTTAATCTGGCAAACTGTAACCGTTTAGCATCACTAAATAAGTAGATCAGCTTAAAGCGTTCCCGATACCTGAGCTGCAAATCGTTCAGCTCATTGTAAAATAGTGTAGAATCTATGGAGCGGTTGCTATAGATCAATACAATATGAGAGTATTTTTCCCTGATCAGTGCTGTTTTTAAAATTGAAAATACAGGAGTGATGCCTACGCCTGCAGCAAAGAGAAAAACTGTGCGTTTAATATCGGTTACAGGAGAATAGGTGAAAAGTCCATTTGGATACAATGCAGTCAGGATATCACCTATAGCAGTTTTGTGGTGAAGATGTTTAGATATTTCTCCATTTTCAACCAGCTTAACTGCAATACTAAGTGGTTCATCTACATCAGGAGAGCTACAAATGGAATAAGAACGTCTGATCTCTTTCCCGCCAACCTGAAATAGTACAGTCAGAAACTGTCCGGCCAGATAATCGGGTTTAATGCCGTTAACAGCTTCCAGACGGATAAGAACATTTTCACCAGGTTGTTTTGAAATTTCTGTGATACGCAGCTGCAATGTGGTCATCTTACAAATCTAAAGATTTCCTTTAAACATAATTAAAGACAAGGGAGAAGATTGTTTTTTCATTTGGTATAGAAGTAACTTCCAGGCTTCCATAGTGCATTTTCATGATGTTACGGGTAATGGTTAGACCGATGCCTGATCCATTTTTCCTCGTGGTAAAAAATGGAACGAAGATCTTTTCCAGCAGTTCTGGTTCTATTCCTTTACCATTGTCGGCAACATCTATAAATAATTTGTTCTGCTCCAGCCGGTAATCGATCTCTATTAAAGGCGATTCAACACCTTCCAGGGCATGAATCCCATTGGTAACCAGATTGATCAGGGCTTGTTCTACCAATTTTAGATCGGCCTGTATGCTTATTTTTGAAGAAGTTTGGCTAACTACCAATTTGATGTTCTTTACTGCTGCAAAAGGCTGCATTAAAACGTGAATATGCTGTAGAATGCCGCCGATGCTGTGCGACTGCAGTTCTGGCGTAGGCAACTCGGCAATGAGGCGGTAATCTTTCACAAAATCAAGCAGTCCTTCTGATCTTCTTTTGATGGTTTGTATTGCCGGTTTAAGATCTTCCAGATCTTCTTTATCCAGAAAATCTTTATGCGCAACCATACTATTTACCGTATCAGACAGGGAGCTGATCGGTGTAATAGAATTTAATATTTCATGGGATATCACACCGATCAGTCTGTTCCATGCTTCAATCTCTTTCTGTTCAATCTCATCCTTAATATTCTGAAAGGAAATGATCATATAATCCGTTCCGTAAAGATTTAGGGGAATAACTTCTGTAGACAGCTGGGTCAGTTTATCCTGGATCTTTAGTTCCAGAAACCGTTTACCTCCCTTACTGATATTTTCAATCTCTGAGGTGAAGAGAGGAAGATGCTGTTTAAGACGGTGCCAGTATTTATAAGCAGGTACGTTTAATAGGGTAGAAGCGGCCTCATTAAAGAAAGCTATTTCCGTTTGCCCCAGTGCATTTTGAGTTTCTTTGACTACAATTACCCCAACAGGAACCTGCTGAAGAATGGTTTTGATCAGCTGGAACATGGCGTCCTGTTCCAGCTGAATATCTTTATGTGTTTTGATGATTTCGTCGAAAGAACTATATAGATCGGGAAAACTTCCTTTGGTACTTTTATTTTTGAAATTTAAGGTGTGGTCGCGTGTTTTTATGGCAAGAATAAAGCGTTTAATATCGGCTCTGATCTGGTTGATATAATTGTAGAGGGAAAAAATTGCGGACAATAGAATCACAGAAACGCCTGCAATTGTAAACCAAAGTTTTGTTTTTACCACGAGATAGGCCAGTAAAAAGGCCAGTACATTAATAAATAAAAGCTTAAAAATTAATTTGAAAGTAAAGCGCTGGTAAAACATAAGCTACAATCCAAATTTTTCTATCCTGCGGTATAAGGCTGCGCGGGTTAATCCAAGTTCTGCTGCCGCTCGGGAGATATTGCCTTTATGGTTATCGATTGCTTTCTGAACCATCATTTTCTCCATTTCTTCCAGGTCCATACTGGTAGATGCAGGAGCTGCACTGCCAAATCTCTGGGGACTTAATTGTAAGTCGGTATCGGTGATCTCACTTCCATCAGCCATGATGATGGCCCGCTCCATCACATGCTGCAGCTCCCGTACATTTCCCGGCCAATGGTAATTGAGCAAAGTTTTTCCGGCCCTGTCGTTGATATGGCTGATGTTTTTATGGTATTTGGTGCTAAATGTATGCAGAAAGTGATTGGCCAGCAGCAAAATATCTTCCGCACGCTGATGCAGGGGAGGTAAAATTAATTCAACAGTGTTGATCCGGAAAAGCAGATCCTGTCTAAAAGTACCTTTTGCCACCATTTCATTGAGCGGCATATTTGTAGCCGTGATCAGGCGTAGATTAACTTTACGCTCTTTACTTTCTCCTAACCGCGTTACCGTTCTGTTCTGTAATACGGTAAGTAACTTAGATTGCAGGGGCTGTGACAGGTTACCAATCTCGTCGAGGAATATAGTTCCGTGATCAGCCAGCTCAAACCTTCCGGGCCTGTCCTCCCGGGCATCTGTAAAGGCACCTTTTGCATAACCGAATAGCTCACTTTCAAACAGGTTTTCATTGAGTGAACCCAAATCTACATGCATGAAAATGTGGTTCTTTCTCAACGAGTGTTTGTGCAGCTCATAGGCGAAAACCTGTTTCCCGGTACCATTTTCGCCTAATATCAATACATTGGCATCTGTAGGGGCAACCTTAACCAGTGTTTGCTGTAATTGTTTGATCGGTGTGGAAGTGCCTATGATATGTTCAAATTTTCTGGCAATATCATTTTGCATGGAAGAGGAAATCTTTTCCAGCTTTTTGACTTTTTTAGTGGATTGACGTAATTTGGAAGCAGCAGAAAGCGTAGCATATAACTTGTCATTTTCCCAGGGTTTAAGGATAAAATCGATAGCCCCTTTTTTTATCGCCTGTACGGCAAGTTCTACATTGCCATAGGCAGTCATTAAGATCACTACATAATCTTTATCGATAGAAAGGATATGTTCCAGCCAGTATAAGCCCTCGCGACCATCACTGGCTCCTTTCTGATAATTCATATCCAGCAGGATGATATCTATGTCATTGTGACTTAACAATACATTGATCTCTTTTGGAGATTTACAGGTGACCACCTGGTTAAAATGCTGTTTTAGAAATAACCTGGCACTGAGTAGGATATCATCATCGTCGTCTATTACTAAAACGTTTGCTTCTGTCATGATTTAAAGATTTCTTCAAAAATAAATGAATTGTCCGATGTTGTACATTAAGTGTTCGATAATGAACGTTATTTTTTAATATAAATATTTAAATTACTGATATTCAGATGTATAAATAGTATTTATCCGATTGGCATGTGCTTGGCACAGAGGATAACAGCATACAATTACAACAATGGATAAGATCATAAAGAAAAAGCGGTTTAGTAGAAAAATGATATTAATGATCGGAGGAGGACTCCTGCTTTTTACACTGGTTGCTTATGGTTATAAGCTGTCGCTAAGTAAGGTTTATAAAGCTGATGCAGATAAGCTTACGATTAGTAAAGTGCAGTACGGAGATTTTGAGGACGTAGTATTATTGAATGCCAGTGTAGTTCCGCTTACTTCAGTAATTGTAAGTTCTTCTGAGGGGGGGACGGTTGCAGAGATCTTTACAGAGAACGGGGCAACGGTAAAAAAGGGTGATGCTTTATTGAGAATTGCAAACCCTCATGCACTTTCTGGTTATACCACTAGTGAAACGGGTATTATTGAACAGCAGAATCAATTGCGCAAAGTGCGTTTAGATCTGGAACAAAATCAGCGGGTAATGACACAGGATGCCATGGTGATAGAAGATGCTTTAAGGACTACCAGTCGTAAATATAAGATAGATAGTGTTTTGTTTATTAAAAAGGCAATCACGAGAGAAGAGTTTAACACTGCAAGCCAGGATTACGAGTACAATAAAGGCAGGAAGAAAATCATGGAGCAGGCTGTAAAGCAGGAAAACCAAAGCAGGATCATGCAATTGAAACAGATAGATTTTTCTGTAGCGAGGATGAACGAGAGCCTGGAATCAATTAGGCAGAACATAGAAAATATGACGATTAAAGCACCGGTTTCGGGAAGGCTTTCTTCTTATGATCCTGTGATCGGTAAATCATATCTTGCCAATGAGATGCTGGGTAAAATAGATGTAATGCAGGGATATAAGCTGCAGGCAGGAGTTGATGAGTATTATATCAACAGGGTAAAAGAGGGGCAGCTGGCTAATTGTGAATTTAATGGAAAGACCTATAAACTGAGTGTAAGAAAGGTGATTCCAGAGGTTACCGCAGGTCAGTTTCAGGTGGAGCTTGTTTTTGAAGGAAAATCACCGGATGAGCTGAGAAGAGGTTTATCTTTACAGGTAAAGCTTACCCTTTCTGACAACAGTAAATCGCTATTGCTGGCACAGGGACAGTTTTTTCAGAGTACCGGTGGCTCATGGGTATTTGTGCTGAAGGATGGAAAGGCGCAAAAAAGAAACGTAAAAATAGGACGCAAGAACTATCAGTATTACGAGATCATGGAAGGTCTGCAAAAAGGTGAAGAGGTAATCACCTCTTCATATGATCAGTTTAATCAGTACGATGTAATAGAAGTAGGTAAATAAAATTATAGATAAATAATCAAACCATGATAAGAATTGAAAACCTGGAAAAAATTTATAAAACGGAAGAAATAGAAACCACTGCATTAAATGGAATCCATATGCATGTTAAAGCAGGAGAGTTTGTCTCTATCATGGGGCCTTCAGGTTGTGGTAAATCTACTTTGCTGAATGTAATGGGCTTACTGGACAAACCTGAAAGCGGTAGTTATAAATTTATGGAAACGGAATTGTTAACGATGAATGACAGGGAGAGATCTAATTTCCGCAAGAGAAACATGGGTTTTGTGTTCCAGAATTTCAATTTGATTGATGAGTTAACGGTATTTGAAAATGTAGAATTGCCACTGATCTATAATAAAGTGCCTGCCGGAGAGCGTAAGAAACTGGTGAATGAGATCATTGAAAGAATGAATATTGTAAACCGGAGCGGGCATTTTCCGCAGCAGTTGTCGGGTGGGCAGCAGCAGCGTGTGGCAGTTGCACGGGCATTGGTAACCAAGCCCAAGCTGGTTCTGGCAGATGAGCCTACAGGTAACCTGGATAGCTCTCATGGAAATGAAGTGATGGAGTTGCTTTGTGAGTTAAATGAGCAGGGAACAACTATCGTAATGGTTACCCACTCTTCTCATGATGCAAGTTTTTCTAACCGGATCATTAACCTGAAAGATGGTCATGTGATCTCTGAAAAAATAAATAAAAACCGCACGGAAGAATTGATTTAGTTGGATAATGCCATGGAAGGGCGGTTTTGTAGGTGAAAGCGTTTGGAAGCTTTTGTTGGGACTGGCCGCCCGAATATGGTTTTTTGAATCACATTATATAGGATTAACAGCATGTTTAAACTCAACTTTAAAATAGCTTTAAGGAACATTTGGAAGAACAAAATTTCTTCACTGATCAATATCAGCGGGCTGGCTATTGGTTTAGCTGCCTGTTTGCTGTTATTGCTGTATGTAGCGTATGAATGGGATTATGACAGGCAAACGATAGATCCATCCAATACCTATAAGATTTTAATGAATTCAAAAGGTGCACACGGAGAAATAACACATACAGATGGGAATACCAACAATGTGATTGCACCGCTGCTAAAATTGGAGTATCCCGGGATTATTGCAGCAAGCAGGATAAGCTTTGGGAGTAAAAAATTGATTGCCAATGGCCAGAAAAGCTTAAAAAGAGCAGCCTCTTTTGCAGATCCTGATCTGTTGAAAATATTTGATTATAATTTTATTTCGGGAAATGTGCGACTTTCGATGGCCACGCCAAATAGTATAATTATCAGTGAATCTACAGCGAAACAGCTGTTCGGAACGATAGATGTGTTGAATAAAGTGGTCCGTTATGATAATATCATAGATCTGAAAATAACAGGCGTAATTAAGGACCTGCATGAAAATACTTCTGTGTATTTTGATTTTTTAATGCCATGGTCATTGAATGAAGCTTTAGACCATTCTATAAAAGCTCCTCAGTGGGGGAATTTTAGTTATAATAATTTGGTGAGGATGGCCCCGAATACGGACATCAGTAAGTTTAACCTGCGTATTAAGGACTTTATGAAACGCCATAATTCATGGTCTGATGGAGAGCTGTTTCTGTTTCCACTCAGCAAGCTGCATCTCTACGATAAGTTTGTGAAAGGTGTTGTTGTGGGGGGCAGAATTGAGCAAGTTCAATTATTTATGGGATTGGCGATAGGCATCCTTTTAATTGCCTGTATAAATTTCATGAACATGGCTACTGCCAAATCAGAAAAAAGAGCGAAGGAAGTGGGTATAAAGAAAACTATAGGTGCCACAAGGGTGAGTCTGATCAGTCAGTTTTTAATGGAATCGATGGTTTTAACCCTCTTGAGTGCTGTGATGGCTATTGTATTGATAGAGTTATGTATTCCTCTTTTTAATAACCTGCTGGATACACACCTGGCAATAAATTATGCCAATATATCCATCTGGCTGGGCCTTTCTATGGTGGTTTTATTAACGGGCCTAATCTCTGGAAGTTACCCGGCATTCTATTTATCCTCCTTTAATCCGATTCAAATATTGAAAAAGAAAAATCTTAAAAGAGGGATGTTTTCTGTCAATTTACGTCAGATATTGGTAGTGGGGCAATTTTCTTTTGCTATCATCCTGATTATTGCAACTACGGTCATTTACAGGCAGGTACAATTCATCAAAAACAGACCAATTGGTTATCAGATCAATGATTTGGTGCAATTGCAGCAGGAGGGCGAACTGACAGGTAAGTTTGACCTGCTCAAAGAAAAACTGATCAAGTCTGGTGCGGTAACCAGCTTGTATCAGTCATCGGGAACTATATCCAGCGAAACTTCTTCATTTTCCGGAGTAGCGTGGCAGGGATCTACTAAGGCCGATGAAAAGATTAATTTTAATCTGATGGTTACTACCTATGATTTTATTAAAACAACAGGGGTAAAGCTTATTAGCGGACGGGATTTTTCTGAAAAGTTTGCTTCCGATAGTGCAGGTTTATTGTTGAGCCAGTCTGCAGTTAAACAAATGAATTTAACTGACCCAATTGGTAAAGGCGTACTTTTTATGCAGCAAAAGAGAAAGGTAGTAGGGGTTTTTAATGACTTTATACTAGGGTCGCCCGCATCAAAGGGATCACCGATGATTATCGGTTTCATGAAAGGCTGGACAGGGGTGATTACGATGCGTTTAAATAAGGCCAATACGGTAACTGAAAATTTGGCTACTATAGAAAGGGTTGTAAAAGAGATTAATCCTGCTTATCCTGTTGAAATTAATTTTGTAGATCGGTTATATGCTGAAAAACTAAAAAATCAGCAAGTGCTGGGCATATTGTCAAACCTGTTTGGTGGTGTGGCTATTTTTATTTCCTGTTTAGGCTTGTTTGGTCTGGCAGCTTATAGTGCAGAGCAAAGAACGAAAGAGATTGGGGTAAGAAAAGTACTGGGTGCATCGGTAGCCAGTTTAATGCAGCTGCTTTCTCTCAGCTTTTTAAAAATGGTTGCAGTAGCTATCCTCATCGGAGTGCCCATCGCTAATTATATCATGGCAAACTGGCTGCGGAATTTTGAATTTCACACGACTATTAACTGGGTAATTATCCTGCTGGCTGCAGTTGGTACGATAGGAATTGCTTTTCTTACGGTGAGTTTTCAAGCTTATAAAGCAGCAAAAGCGAATCCCGTTGATGCCTTAAAATATGAATAAACAATCTTCTTAAATCCTGTTGTTATGTTTAAACTCAATTTCAAAATCGCGTTAAGAAATATCTGGAAGAATAAAACGTCTTCACTGATCAATATCAGCGGGCTGGCTATTGGATTAGCTGCCTGTTTACTGTTATTGCTATATGTGGCCTATGAGTGGAATTATGACAGGCAAACTATTGATCCATCCAATACCTATAAGATCCTGATGAATTATAAAGGGGTTAATGGAGTGATCACAGGGACAGGTCAAAGTACGGCCAATACTATAGCTCCTTTGCTTAAGTTGAAATATCCTGAGGTAAAAGCTGTAAGCAGGATTGATGATATGGATAAGAAGCTGATCGCTAATGGGCAGAGGAGTATAAAAAGACTGGCAATTTTTGCTGATCCGGATATCCTGAAAATTTTTGATTATAAGTTTATTTATGGTGATGCAGGCAGCTCACTGGCTGCACCAAATAATGTTGTGGTTACTGAATCTACTGCTAAGGCATTATTTGGAACTACCGATGTACTGAATAAGGCGATACATTACGATGATAAAAAAGATCTGAAAATTACGGGTGTGATTAAAGATCTGCCGGGTAATACTTCCGTTAATTTTGATTTTCTAATGCCCTGGTCGTTAGATGAAGAGTTGAGACCTGGAACAAAAGAACCTTCATGGGGCAATTTTAATTACCGGACGATGGTAAGGATGGAACCCGGAACAGACATCAGTAAGTTTAATTTAGGTATTAAAACTTTGATAAAAAGTAATGCTTCCTGGTCTAACGATGAAGTATGGCTTTTTCCATTGAGCAGATTGCATCTCTATGATACGTTTGTAAAAGGGGTAAGCGTAAGTGGTAAAATTGAGCAGTTACGCCTGTTCATGGGCTTAGCGATTGGTATTTTATTGATCGCCTGTATAAATTTCATGAATATGGCAACGGCCAAATCAGAAAAAAGAGCAAAGGAAGTTGGCATAAAGAAAACTATTGGAGCTACAAGGGGAAGTTTGGTGAGCCAGTTTTTAATGGAATCAATGGTGCTAACTTTATTGAGCTCCATTATGGCCATCGTTTTTATAGAATTGTGTATCCCGCTATTTAACAATCTGCTGGATATTCATCTAAAGATCCATTATTCTGATCTATCTATATGGCTTGGGATCTTGTCTGTAGTCTTATTAACAGGTTTTATTTCTGGTAGTTACCCTGCTTTTTATCTGTCGTCTTTTAGTCCGATCCAGATTTTAAGAAAGCGGAACTTTAAAAGCGGGTTCATTTCTATTAACCTGCGGCAGGTGTTAGTGGTTGGACAGTTTTGTTTTGCCATTATACTCATTATTGCAACAGGGGTAATTTATAAGCAGATACAATATATCAAAAACAGGCCGGTTGGTTATCAGGTAAATGAGCTGGTAGAAATGCCGCAGGAAGGTGAGCTGACGGGAAAATTAGATCTGCTCAGAGAAAAACTGGTGAGGTCTGGCGCGGTGACAGCATTGTACCAATCCTCAGGAACGATTTCAAGTCCTACCTCTACATTTTGGGATTTCGGCTGGAAAGGGGCCACAGCTGAAAATAAAAGTTTCGTTTTCGGCCAGATGGCTGTTACTTATGATTTTATCAAAACAACAGGGGTGAAATTGATCGATGGAAGGGACTTCTCTAAAAAGTTTGCTTCTGATAGTGCGGGTCTGTTGTTAAGTGCATCTGCTATTAAATACATGAATTTAAAAGATCCTATCGGGCAACCGGTGGACTATCATGGTAATAAATTTCATATCGTAGGGGTTTTTGACGATTTTATCCTGGGATCGCCAGCTTTTAAGGGGTTGCCGATGGTCGTTTCTTTTATGCCGGGCTGGGGCGGGAAAATAACTATGCGATTGAATATGGCCAATGCGGTTAATGCTAACCTGGCGACGATAGCGAAAATTGTTAAAGAGATTAATCCTGCTTATCCCGTAGAGATCACTTTTGTTGATCAGTTATATGCAGAGAAATTAAAGACCCAGAAGGTACTGGGCATATTATCCAATCTGTTTGGCGGCCTGGCTATTTTTATTTCGTGTTTAGGTTTGTTTGGCCTGGCCGCCTACAGTGCGGAGCAAAGAACAAAGGAGATCGGTGTGAGGAAGGTGCTGGGGGCATCGGTAGCCAGTTTAATACAGCTGCTTTCGGTTAGCTTTTTAAAAATGGTGGTGGTTGCCATTATCATAGCGGTTCCTGTGGCCAGCTATATCATGGACAATTGGCTGCAGCACTTTGAGTTTCATACTACAGTAAGCTGGATAATAATTGTAATGGCGACAGCTGGCACCATAGGCATTGCGCTGCTCACCGTGAGTTATCAGGCTTATAAAGCTGCAAATGCTAATCCTGTAGATGCTTTAAAATACGAATAACTCATTCTAAATTAATCTGATATGTTTAGACTTAATCTCAAAATTGCGTTAAGAAGCCTTTGGAAGAATAAAACTTCTTCCTTTATCAATGTGATTGGTTTGGCTATTGGACTTGCAGCTTGTTTGATGCTGCTGATCTATGTTTCATATGAATGGAATTTTGATAAGCAGGCTAAAAATTCGGCTAATGTATATGAGGTAATGACCAATGCGCTGGGTGATAAGGGGAAAGTGATGGCAACATTTGATGGAACAACCACAGCTCTTGCACCTTTAGTTAAACAGGAAATACCTGAAGTGAGATATATATGCCGGATAAATTATGGTGCTAAAAGTTTAATCGCTAATGGTGTGAACAGTTTTAAAAGGGTAGCTAAATTTGCTGATCCGGATATCCTGAAGATATATGATTACAAGTTTATATATGGTGATCCTAAAACTGCTATGGTGAATCCAGGTTCTGTGATCCTTACAGAGACTACTGCCAGAATCCTGTTTGGTTCAACGGACGTGTTAAATAAATCTGTCCGTTTTCAGGATCAGAATAATCTAACAGTAACGGGGGTTATTAAAGATCTGCCCGCCAATAGCTCTAATCAATTTGATTACTTAATGCCCTGGTCATTTTATCAAACTGTAGATGAGCAAGTCAGAGAGCTTAACTGGAATAACTATGGCTTCATTACCCTGCTATCACTTGATCCTGGTGCTAATCCTGATGTGGTGAACAGAAAGATTATTTCAATAGTAAGGAAAAATAATAAACAGGTATTTGCTGCACATTTCATTTTTCCACTAGCCAAATTACACTTGTATGGGAAGTTTGAGGACGGAAAAAGTATAGGTGGTGCTATTGAAAAAATATGGCTTTTTATGGGTTTAGCTTTTGGCATTCTTTTGATTGCTTGTATCAATTTTATGAATATGGCTACGGCTAAATCAGAAAGAAGGGCTAAAGAGGTGGGGATTAAAAAGACTATTGGTGCAACAAGGGGCTCGCTTATTGTTCAATTTTTAACAGAATCTATGGTGTTAACCGTCATTAGTATTGTGATGGCCATTGCACTGGTAGAGGTATTTCTGCCCGCTTTTAATCATCTGCTGGATATGAAATTGAGCATGAATTATTTTGATGCGTACAGCTGGTTTGGGATAATGGGAATAGTTCTGTTTACGGGAATTACAGCAGGAAGTTATCCCGCCTTTTATTTATCATCCTTTAATCCAATACAGAATTTAAAAAGGAAGATCACTGGCAGACATCTTTTTTCCGTCAGCTTAAGGCAGGTGTTAATTGTTGTTCAGTTTTCTTTTACAATCATCCTGATCATATCTACTTTGGTTATTTATAAGCAGATACAATACATTAAAAATAAACCTCAGGGTATTGATGTGAACGCCCTGGTAGAAATGCCGCAGGATGGTGTTTTAAATACTAAATATGAAGAATTAAAAACGCAGCTGATCAAAAGTGGGGCAGTTACCGATGTATATGCTTCTGTATCAGGTTTGGCTCACCACGGTAATAATTTTAGTGGTTTGCAGTGGCCGGGGATGAAACAGGAAAATAAAATCATGTTTAACAAGATGCTGACTACAGCAGGTTTTGTAAAGACTTCAGGTTTGAAATTGCTACAGGGAAGGGATTTTTCTGAAAAATACGCATCTGATACTGCTGCAGTACTGGTTAGCTCATCGGCAGTTAAAACAATGGGTTTGCAACATCCTGTTGGGCAGGTGATCAAAATCTTCTCTGATCGAATGACGATCATAGGTGTTTTTGAAGATTATGTATGGGATTCTCCTTATAAGTCAAATAGTCCAATGATAGTTGCTTTTAATAAACATTATGCCGGAACAATTACCATGCATTTAAATCCAGCCAACAGCTTGCAGCGAAATGTAGAAACCATAGAAAGAATCACCAGGCAGATTAATCCTGCTTATCCTATAGAGATCGGTTTTTTAAGTACTATTTATGCTGATATGCTGCAGCAGGAA
>Ga0233344_1000143_pt1 | contig 13816 bp, 7 predicted proteins | sample GEONDECOMP281_FD_180697 | JGI IMG/M metagenome (GOLD analysis project Ga0233344, IMG submission 180697) | Leaf litter microbial communities from Shasta-Trinity National Forest, California, United States - GEON-DECOMP-281 | ecosystem: Environmental > Terrestrial > Plant litter > Unclassified...
AAAGATGGTGCTGCAACAGCAATTTATGGTTCCAGAGCCGCGAATGGTGTAATATTGATCACTACCAAAAGAGGTAAAAAAGGTGATGCTAAAATCGCTTACAGTTCATGGTTTGCATTAGCTACGCCATCAAAAACTTATAAATTATTGGGTGCGCAGGATTTTGTAACGATTGCAAATGAAAAGTTAACCAATGAAGGTTACGATGTAACGGATCCAACACAGCCTGCTGCAGTATTGAGTTATAATCCTGATGGATCTGTAGTAAATACGGATTGGCAAAAACAAGTTTTCAGAACAGCATTTCAACAAAATCATGCGCTGTCTATCAGTGGAGCTACAGATAAAACGAATTATTATTTTTCTGGAGGTTACGCCAATTTAAATGGTACGTCTATAGGAAACTCAATGAAAAAATACAATTTACGTAGTAAAATTGAGCAAAAAGCTTTTAATGATCACTTGACTATTGGTGTAAATACAGCGGTTACTTATACTAAAAATGAAGGTTTTACAAATGGTGAAGGTCAGGGTTATTTGTCTGGAAACGTTGCTTCTGCGATAAGATCATTACCAAACGTAGGTGTTAGAAATGCTGATGGTTCTTATAATGTAGATTATGTAAATAACATTTTAGGTTCTGGAGCAAACAGAGCATCAATAGATGATAACTATCCAAACATTGCTTACATTCTTGCTAATAACATTTTTCAATCGCAAGATTTAAATCTTACAGGAAATGCTTTTGCAAGGGTAAAAATAATTGACGGATTAACAGCTACTACTCAAATTGGTGTCAATTACATCAACGCTGAAGATTATGATTATCAAAATGGTCTTCATGGAGATGGCCAGTCGGTTGGTGGTGCAGCAGATCAAATCTCGCAACCATTTTTCAGGTACAACTGGCAAAATACCTTAGCTTATTCAAAAACTTTTGGAGATAGCAAATTAGATGTAGTAGGTGGTTTAGAATACCAGTCAACTTCTACAAGATATTTCGAAGCATCAGGTACTGGTTTATCTAACTCTTATTTTGGTACTAACGGAAACATTATTAGTAATACCTATGCAAATCAGTTCATCTATGGTAATTCAACTAAACAATCTTATGCATCTGTATTTGGACGTTTAAACTATAGCTATTTAGACAGGTATTTGCTTTCTGCTTCGATCAGAAAGGATAAGATCTCTGATTTACCTCCAGGAAACCAAAGCGCTACTTTACCAGGTGCATCATTAGGCTGGAGAATTTCTAAAGAAGACTTCTTTGCTAACGCAGGTGGTTTAAAATTCATTAATGATTTGAAACTTCGTGGTGGTTATGCAAAAGTAGGTAACGTTGATATAGGTGCTTATCCATATGCAGGATTATATGCTCCAGTTGTTTATGGTTCAACAAGTGGTTTAGGATACAGCCGTTTAGGTAATCCTGATTTGCGTTTTGAAACCAGTAAAAAAACAGATGTAGGTTTAGATATCGCGATGTTCAATAGCAGACTTGTATTTAATGTAGATTATTTCAAAAACAGTATCGATAACCTGATCCTTAATTCTCCAACTCCTGCTTCTGCCGGTGTACCTAACAACAGTATAGCTACTAATGTAGGTACGATGTATAATAAAGGATGGGAATTCTCGGTAACAAGTACCAATATTACTAATGGTAATTTTACCTGGACTACTAATTTCAATTTAAGCTTTGTTAAAAATAGGGTAACTGCATTATCTAATAACAATGCAGATATCGTAGGTACTTATAATATTACAAGAGTTGGTGGTTCAATCGGTGAGTTTTACGGTTATGAGTCGGCTGGTGTGAACAGCGCGAATGGTAATGCCATGTGGAAAAAAGCGAATGGACAAATTATCCAGAGTAACATTGCTACTGGTAGCTATTCTGTTTATAACGCAGCTGATCCTGGTGACGTTTCTCAGGGTGCAACGCTTTCAGCGTCTGATAAAAAAGTTATGGGTAGTTCAAATCCAACCTGGTACGGTGGTTTAAACAATACATTCAAATACAAAGCATTTGATTTAGGAGTGATGTTGACCTTCTCTGGAGGTAACAAAATCTATAATTTCACCAGACAAGAAGCTTTAAACAACCAGAAATTCCAGAACAATGGGGTAGAAATTCTTCAGAGATGGACTACTCCTGGTCAGGTAACAAGCGTACCGAAAGTTTACTATGGTGAAGATGCATTAATTCTTCAAACAGGTAACCTGAACAGCAGGTTCCTTGAAGATGGTAAATTCATCAGGGCACAAAATCTTTCATTAGGATACACGGTAGATCCTGCATTATTAAAAGGGGTTAAAATCAGTAGCCTGAGAGTTTATTTCCAGGTTCAGAATGCTTTCGTGATCACTGGTTATAAAGGGCTTGATCCAGAGTTGTCTGCTTATGCTACAACAAATACGTCTCCTGGTGTAGATTATAATACCAACCCGGTACCGCGTACATTCACATTAGGTCTTAACGTAGGCTTTTAATCTTTTAAATCATACAACATGAAAAAGACATATAAAACTAAAAGCATGGTTAATAAAATAGCTTTCCTGGGTTTCCTTGGATTGATTTTATTCACCGCTTCTTGTAAAAAATATACAGAATTAAATCCGCTGTCTGCTTTATCAGATGCTACAGCATTTAAAGATGAGGCCAGTATAGAACTGGTAATGAACGGAGTTTATGAACAGGCTGCTATTGGTACATACAATGGTTCTTCCTTAGGCTCTGGTCGTGGTTATCCTTTTGGTGCTGCTTCTATTGAGCAGGCTGAAATGAGAGGTGAAGACATGGTTAACTTAGCCAGTTTCTACCTGATCACTTACCAGTCAACTTACACTACTTCGAGCGCAAATAACTCCAATCACTGGCAAAACTTATATGCCTTGATTAACCAGGCTAACGTATTAATAGCTGGTGTAGAGAAATCTGCTGCTAGTGGTACGATTACCACTACTTTAGCTAATACTTATGAGGGTGAAGCAAGATTTCTGAGAGCTTTGGCTCACCATGAGTTATTGATTCATTTCTGTAAACCTTATGCAGATGGAAGCGGTAGTCAGCCTGGTGTTCCTTACCGTACCACTGCTATTAACACACCGGCAGCTGTTCAGGCTGCCATCGCTGTTCATCGTGGTACAGTTGCGGAAGATTATACTAACATTCTCGCAGATTTAGATTATGCGGAAGCTAATTTGCCAGCAAAACAAACTGCAGGTTTTTCAAGAGCCACAAAAGGTGCTGCAATCGCTTTAAAAACAAGGGTATACCTGCATAAAGGTGACTGGGCAAGTGTGTTAAGTGAAGGTGCTAAATTAGGTGCAACTGGAACGGCTCCATATAGCAGTACAGTAGGTCCTTACTCTTTAGAGGCTAGCCCCGATGCTCCATTTGCTAATTACACCTCTAATACAGAAAGTATCTTCTCTATAGCTAACAGTGCGACTTCAAATCCAACCGTTAATGGTGCACTTGCCAATATGTTTGGTTCTACTACTATTAAAGGTCGTGCATTAATTGCGGTTAGTCCTAATCTCTACAATAAAAGTTTCTGGGTTAGTGGTGACAAGAGAAAAACGTTGCTTACGCAAGTGGGAGATGATGGTCTTGTTTACAGTTATAAATACCGTATTCCTGGTACAAGTGCAGACTGGGCACCAATTATACGTTATGCTGAGGTATTGTTAAACGTATCAGAAGCAGCACAAAGATCTGGAAATGTAGTTTTAGCTTTAAACTTGTTAAATGCTGTGCGTAACAGATCTGTGCCTACAGCCGATCAATTTACTTCAGCTCCTGCAGACTTGCTTCTGGCAATTCTTAATGAGAGAAGAGTTGAATTTGCAGGCGAGGGCCGCAGATGGCCAGACCTTCATCGTTTAGCTTTAGATGCTACTTACGGTTCTGGTGGAATTCCGGCTAAACTAAGACCAGCTCAGCCAACGGCTGCGTCGTATGATGGCGTTACGCAACTGGCGAATGGTATTGCTGCTATTCCTTATGCTGACTTCAGGTTCTTATGGCCTATTCCATTATCTGAAACTAACTCTAACCCTACTTTAGCTGCGGAACAAAATCCGGGATATTAATCTTAGCTAAAAAAATAGAGCATGTAAAAGTGCTATAAAAATCGGCACCTTCAAATGGAGGTGCCGATTTTTTTTGGTCAGTTTCGGCATGCGCATTGTAAAATATATCTGGGCATAATATTTGATTTTCACACAAATAATTGGTGTTTATTTCAAATAAATTATCATCCGTATATTTATATTAAATATTGTGTCGAGTTTGTCATTTTGTGGTCATAAATGATTGTTTTTTGCAACGTATATTTTTTTGTGTTGTGCTGAATTAATATATTGAAAATATTAACTAAATAAAAAATCTAAACTAACTGAATAATGAAAGAAATTCTAAAAAGTTTGTTTTTGATGTTGATATTAGAAAATATTAATACATCGAAACTTTATCCGACAACAAGAGATAACCTGTTTAATATGCAGGCTTTATCTTAATTATTCTTAAAATCGGTATTTAATACGTTTAACGGCCTGTTTTTATACCAGATTTCAATTTTATTAAAAATTATTTTCTGAAGATATATTACAGTACAGAATGATCAATTCTGTGTGAGTGGATATCTACGTTTACAATTAACTGATTATAACTATGAAAAGAAAAATACTTGCTTTTTTATGGGTTCTGATGTTTATAGGTTCTAATACTTATGCTCAAACCCGAACTATTAGTGGTTTGGTAACCGGTAAAGATGATGGTCTTCCGCTACCTGGTGTAAGTATTACGGTTAAAGGAACCAAAACTGTAGCTCAAACGGGTTCTGATGGTTTTTATACCATTAAAGTTCCGGTGGGCCAAGCCCTTGTTTTTAGTTTTATTGGTTTTGGCAGCCAAACACTATTACCCGGTAATGAACATCTTGATGTAGTGCTTGCAGGCTCTGCAAGTCTGCTGAATGATGTCGTAGTTATAGGTTACGGTACACAGGTTAGAAGAGATAATATTGGAAGCATTGGTTCTGTAAAAGGAAGTGAAGTTGCGCAGCAGCCAGTTCAAAATATACAGCAATCTTTAGGTGGCCGTGTAGCAGGTGCCCAGGTAGGTTTACCGAGCGGATTGCTAAATGCTACACCAGTTATACGTATTCGGGGTACAAACTCTATTTCATTTACTTCACAGCCTTTATATGTAGTGGATGGAGTACCAAGCTATAGTGCTGATGTTAGCGGGCAAGGTACTGATGCGGCAAGTGCTGCTGCAGCGAGTCCGTTAAGCAGTATCAACCCAGACGATATCGAAAGTGTTGATATTGCTAAAGACGCAGCAGCAACAGCTATTTATGGTAGCCGTGCAGCAAATGGAGTGGTTTTTATTACTACTAAAAAAGGGAAAAAAGGTAAAGCTGTAGTTACGCTTAACAGCTGGATCGGTGTTAGCAAGAATTTCAACCTGCCAAAAATGCTGGATGCAGAACAATATACAATGATTAAAAATGAAGGATTAAAAAATGCACGGACTTATAATGACGATCCGGCTACACCTTCTTCAAACGTGTATTACAAGACCTCACTTGATGCCAATGGTAATGTAATTAATACAAACTGGCTTGATTATGTATATAGAACGGGTACTTCATATAATACTTCGGCCAGTATATCAGGCGCTAATGAAAATACCAGCTATTATTTGTCTGCAAACTATAGTGATCAGGAAGGTTTACTGGTGAAAAATGAGTTTCAAAGAAAGGGCATGCTGGCCAATGTGGATCATCAGATCAGTAAATACGTGAGTGTAGGTGCTAAGATAAATTTCGCTGACACACGTAATCTTGCTGCAACGGGCTCTGGTTCTCTGGGTGACCAGTTTAGTACTGCAGGTTTAGGTCGTATCGGATTGGTATTACCACCAAATGTTAGCCCTTATAATGCTGATGGCAGCTATAACATGAACGGTAATGCTATTGGATTAGGGGCAAATAGGGGAATCGGAATAAGCTATTATAATATTGTGCCGATCATAGACATGAACAGGTCGAATAATGAGCTGAGCCAGGTATCTTCCAATGTTTATCTGCAGGTAAAACCCGTATCATGGATCACCTTTAAAACTCAGTACGGAATAGATTACCTGAGCAGCGATCTGGATAGTTATCAAAATCCGATTCAGGGGGATGCAAATCCAAATGCTGACGCTACTGCTGCATTTACAAAAAAGCAGTCGTGGGTTTGGGATAATACCCTGCAATTTGACCATACATTTTCTGCGGTACATAATTTTAGTTTGTTGCTGGGTAATGAACAAAACAGGTTTACCAATAAAGGATTTGGTATTGACCGTACGGTGATTTCAGACCCTGCATTTGATGTGGTACAGGCTGGATATGGTACCAATGCGGCTGCAAATATGATTTATGAAGAGAGTTACATTTCTTCGTTCTTTGGACGATTGAACTACGATTTCGATAAAAAATATTTTTTAAGTGCTACTTTAAGACGTGATGAAGCTTCTCAGTTTGGTTTCAATAACAAAAGGGGATATTTTCCTGGTGGTGCCGTAGCCTGGCAGCTTGCGCGTGAAAAATTCTGGAGCAGTATCAGTGCCGATAAAGTATTCAGCAGTTTTAAATTAAGAGCCAGTTATGGTAAAGTAGGTAACAATAGCCTGGGGGCATATGATTCTTATGGGCTATATAGTACTTCTCTTTATAATGGATCGGGTACACTGGTATTTAACCAGACAGGTAACTCGGCATTGAAATGGGAAAATATCAAGACACTGGATATTGGTGCTAATTTTGGGGTTTTAAATGACCGGATCACGGCTGAAGTTACTTACTACAAGAAAAATATTGATGACCTGATCCTTAAAGTTCCCGTTGCGCCATCATCAGGATTACCAAGTAATCCTTCGGTAAATATTGGTTCAATGTATAACCGCGGATGGGAGCTGACATTAAATGCCGAAGCTATAAAAAGCAGGGATTTCTCCTGGACGCCATCATTTAATTTGTCTTTTAACCACAATGAAGTAACTTCTCTGGCAGATGGTATCTCCAAATTGACTACTTCTACAGGAAGTTTAGAGACCACTAATATTACAGAAGTTGGTCATCCTATAGGAGATCTTTACATTGTACGTACAGTAGGTGTTGATCCTGCTACCGGACGAAGAATCTTCCTGAATAAGGATGGACGTGAAGTTTTATATCAAAAAGTGCCGCCATTGGTTAATGGAAAATCTACCGGTTATCAGTGGGAATATACAGACGGTACCCAGGCACCTGCTATTACACAAAGTGCTGATGCGGTTAATTATAAACAATCAGCACCAAAGATTTACGGTGGATTTAGTAATACATTCAGATATAAAAGCTTTGATTTAAATGTGCTGTTAACTTATCAATTAGGAGGCTGGACCTATTACGGTACCAATGCCGGTTTGCATGATCAGCGTTTCTGGAATAACTCTGTAGATATCTTAAACAGATGGACTACACCGGGTCAGATAACCGATATTCCAAGGGTTGTTGCTGGTGATAACGTATCAAACGGATCATCACTGCCACTATCATCAAATGTATTTAGAAGTGATTTCATGAAAGTTAAGAGCATTAACGTTGGTTACACGTTGCCTAAACGTCTGGTAAATAGTATTGGTTTATCCAACTTGAGAGTATACTTAAGCGGATATAATCTATTCACAATCACTGGCTATCCGGGACCCGATCCCGAAGTTTCGTCAAATGGTGCTGGTAACAGTACGGGACAAGGTGTAGATAGAAATACGGCAGGTAATCAAAGAAGTGTTACAGCAGGGTTTTCTGTTAAGTTTTAACAAAAATTTTCGAGGGACAATGAAACCATCATAAGTCTACAACTTATAAACTGCAATAAACGGGGCATGCAAAGCTTGAACATAGATCAAAGCAATAGAAACTCGTGAAAAATAGAATGATAATCGCTTCATAACCGATAAAAAATAATCATATTCAAATGAAAAAGAAATATATATTGATTTTAGTATTGGGAGTAATGTTAAACTCTTCCTGCAAAAAAGATTTATTGTATCCAACGTCTCAAACTCAGGTTTCTGATCAGGATTCACAGCCTTTCTCTACGGCAAACCGTATACAAAGCCAGGTACTCGGTTTATATAACAGTTTAAGGGACGGACAATTTTTAGGTGGCAGGTTCCAGGTCTATAATGAAGTAAAAGCTGATAACTGGATAAATTTTACTAACAACCAGGTTACTGCTTCTAATACGTGGAGCGAAAACGTAAATACGACAAGTGATGAGGTGAAAAACCTATGGAAGTATGCCTATGCGGCCATCAATAACTCTAACTTGTTTATTGATGGTATGGCAAAAAAGGGTACTTCTGTAGTTGGTGATGAATTGGGTAAGCAATATATTGGAGAAGCAAAGTTTGTAAGAGCTATCAGTTACTATAGCTTACTGCAATTTTATGCACGCCCTTATGCTGATGGTAATGGAAGTCACCCTGGTTTGCCATTGCGCTTAACGGGTATCTCCTCTTACGGAAATCTAAATTTAGCAAGAAGCACTGTAAGCCAGATTTATGATCAAATCATATTGGACCTGAATGACGCCGAGGCTGCCTTGCCGCTAAGTTATGATACTGACCTGGATAATGTAGTAAGAGCACAGCGTAACTCTGCAATTGCTTTAAAAACACGGGTTTATTTAGCCATGGGAAAATACAGTGATGTGATCACGGAAGCGAATAAAATCGTCAGTCCAACTGCTCCTTTCACAGCTGGCGGAGGCTCAACTGCTGGCGGAGTAAACTACGCATTGGAATCTGATATTGCAAAAGTATTTACTACACCTTATACTTCATCGGAATCGATTTTTTCTATGCCTTTTAGTGCTACGGAAGGGCCAGGTACTCAGAATGGATTGGGTTATTATTTTTTCCAGAATGCTGGTACGCCGGGACTGGCAGAATTTTATCTTAACCCTACTGGTGTAATTGCCGATCCTAACTGGAAAGCGACAGACAAAAGAAGAACAGCATTGCTGTTTACGAATAGCAGTACCAGCAGGACTTATGTTTCCAAATATACGCAGCCAGATCCTTATCCAGATTATGCACCCGTTATCCGTTACGCTGAGGTACTGCTCAACCTGGCTGAAGCTAAAGCGCGTGTAAGTGGTCTTGATGCACAGGCAATCGCATTGTTAAATGCAATAAGGAACCGTTCTGACGCATCTACCATTTTTACAGCTGGTAGTTTTGCAAGTGGAGATGCGCTGGTGAGCACTATTTTAGAAGAAAGGAATATTGAGTTTTTAGGAGAAGGATTGCGGAACATCGATTTGATGCGTACTTTATCTCCTATTCCTGCTAAAGGAAGTGTTCCGGCAGTGGAAACCAATGATGCCAGATATATCTGGCCAATATCAGGTGATGAGTTATTATACAATAACCTGATCACTAATAACTAAATTAATTTTTAATGCTCGGAACCCGGAGACGCTTAATAGCTCTTCGGGTTTCTATTTTTAAGGATAATGGCTACACGTAATTTAAGCTAGTGCGTTGCTGATCAACAATAAGACGGGTGGTTTTTCCCAGTACCAGCGCTTGGTTATCTTGAATATGTCCCACTGGAAAGCCAAAGCATACTGGATAATCATATTCCTTAACGATCTCTAAAATAAGCTGTTCAACTGTTTCTCCGTATGGGATATCTTCAGCTTCAATTTCGGTAAAGGCCCCAATAATTAGGCCTTTTAGTCCGGCTAGTTTTCCGCTGCGTTTTAGCATGCGCAACATCCTGTCGATAGCATATTCGCGTTCACCCACATCTTCCAGAAAGAGAATTTTGTCATTGTAGTCCATTTGAGAAACGGAACCTTCCAATGAAATCAATATACTTAAATTTCCTCCAATGAGGATGCCTTTTGCTTCTCCCCTGCGATTGAGGTCATGATGTTCACAGGTATAGAAAAGATCTTCTCCAAACAATGCTTTTCTAAGTGTTTCCAGGGATTTGGCGGTTCCTTTCGCAAAACTTCCGGGCATTTGACCATGGATACTTTGAATATTTAATGCATTGGTTAGGTGAGAGAGCAGAACAGTGATATCGCTAAACCCAACTATCCATTTTGGACTTTTGTTAAACATAGAAAAATCAAGATCGTCAATAATACGCACGGTTCCATATCCGCCACGCGCAGCGATAACTGCTTTTATATCCGGATTATCGAGGAAAATTTGAATATCCTCTGCCCTTAATTGGTCGTCGCCGGCAAACTGGTGATATTGAGCATGAACACTTTTTCCTTCAATGACTACCAATCCCCATTCTTCCAGTAGGCTGAGTGCAGCAGTGATATCTGTTCTCAGTTTTCTTGCAGGACAAACGATAGCAATTTTGTCTCCTTTTTTTAGGTAGGGTGGCTGTTTAATCATTGGTAAATCTCTTATCTTTGGCAAAATAATAAAAATAGTCTTGGATAACAGTAAAATAAAAAGATATACCGTTACGGCGGCATTACCCTATACGAATGGTCCGGTGCACATCGGGCATTTAGCAGGTGTTTATTTACCTGCAGATACTTACGTACGTTACCTGCGCTCTAATAAAAGGGATGTTAAATTTATTTGCGGCTCTGATGAGAATGGTGTTCCTATTACATTAAAGGCTAAAAAAGAAGGTATTACCCCACAGGCAGTTGTAGATAAATACCATAAAATTATAGGCGACTCTTTTAAGGATTTTGGTGTTTCTTTTGATATCTATCATAGAACATCTTCTCCAATGCATCATCAGACGGCATCTGATTTTTTCACTACTCTTTACGAAAAAGGCCTTTTTACAGAGGAGATAACGGAGCAGTATTATGATGAGAAGGCACATTCATTTTTAGCAGACAGGTACATTACAGGAACTTGTCCGGTATGTAGTTTTGAGCATGCTTATGGTGATCAGTGTGAAAATTGTGGCAGTACGCTGAATGCTACAGATCTGATCAATCCAAAATCTACTTTATCTGGTGAGCCACCGGTAAGAAAAGAAACTAAAAACTGGTTTCTGCCCTTAGAAAACTATGAACAGCGCCTAAGGGCCTATATAGAAAGTCATAAGGAATGGAAACCAAATGTTTACGGCCAATGCCAGAGTTGGTTAAATGCCGGTTTGCAACCAAGGGCAATGACGCGTGATCTGGATTGGGGTGTAAAAGTTCCATTAAAAGATGCTGCGGGTAAAGTTCTCTATGTATGGTTTGATGCTCCTATTGGTTATATTTCTGCAACTAAGGAATTGTTTGATTATGCGCGTATGGATGTGTGGAATCCAAAGGCAGAGGAATATTATATCAATCCGAATGGTGTAGCAGAAGGTAATTGGGAAGATTACTGGAAAGACGAAAGTACCAAATTGGTGCATTTTATTGGAAAAGATAATATTGTATTCCATTGTATCATTTTTCCGGCGATGTTAATGGCACATGGAGGTTATATCCTTGCTGATAATGTTCCTGCAAATGAGTTCCTGAATTTAGAAGGAAATAAGATCTCTACTTCTAAGAACTGGGCGGTTTGGTTAAATGAGTATTTGATAGAGTTCAAGGATAAACAAGACGTGCTGAGGTATGTTTTAACGGCAACGTCACCAGAGACTAAGGACAATGATTTTACCTGGAAAGATTTTCAGGCAAGAAATAACAATGAGCTGGTAGCTGTTTTAGGAAATTTTATCAATAGGGTAGTAGTGCTTACGCAAAAATATTTTGGTGGTAAGGTACCTATGCTCATGCAGATAACTGAACAGGATCAGCAGGTAATTGATGAACTTGCTTCATACCCTGCAAAGATCAGTGCTTCTATAGAGGCTTACCGCTTTAGAGAGGCGCTAACTGAAGTAATGAATGTAGCTCGATTGGGAAATAAGTACCTGGCAGATACTGAGCCTTGGAAAGTGATCAAAACAGATGAAGACAGGGTACGTACGATCTTAAATATTGGCTTGCAGATTGTAGCCAACCTCGAGATCTTAATTGAACCTTTCCTTCCTTTTACAGCAGATAAATTAATGAAGATGCTGAATTATGGAGGTCACTCATGGGAAGATGCAGGTAAAATGCACTTATTGGGTCATGGTCACCAATTGAATGAACCTGAGTTGCTATTCGATAAGATCGAAGATGAAGAGGTACAGGCTCAAATTGACAAATTGAATCAAAGTAAAGTTGATAATGAACTCGCTAACGCAGTAGTTGCGCCTGTTAAAGAAAATATCGATTTTGATCAGTTTAGTACTTTGGATATCCGTGTAGCAACGATTATTGCTGCAGAAAAGGTAGCAAAGACTAAAAAGTTACTTAAACTTACCCTGGATACAGGGATAGATCAGCGGACCGTAGTTTCGGGAATAGCTGAGTATTTTACGCCAGATGAGGTAATTGGACAACAGGTAAGTTTGATTGTAAATCTTGCTCCGAGAGAAATTAAAGGAATTTTATCTCAGGGAATGATTTTAATGTCTGAAAATTCAGATGGAAAACTTACTTTTGTGGCACCTTTACAAAACCATGCGAATGGAAGTGTAATCAGGTAGTGCAATGGTCCCGTAGTTCAACGGATAGAATAGAAGTTTCCTAAACTTTAGATATGAGTTCGATTCTCGTCGGGACCACTTTGGAGATTAAAAAACTCCTCAAACGGCTTTTCTTAATTAGGGAAGCCGTTTTTGTTTTAGTGAAATTGATCAAATAGTGGGTGTCCGACAACCAAACCGACAACCGATTTTCGTTGTCACGGTTGCAATACTTACTCATAATGGCAGACAAAAAAATCCCAATTAACGTAATTGTAAGTTGCAATTAGAAGCGCACAAGCAGAGAATTTTTTTTCACGCAACTAGAAATACAATTACCTGAATATTCACTTGTTCTATGAGAGCACATAATGGCATGCGCCGACAGGATATCGTAATCTTACTAAAAATTATTTCTATAGGAAATAAGGTTTGGCAATATAGGATGAAATACTACTCCGCAAAGGAACCAGGTTATAAAAAAGAAAATATTAAAGAGATCATTGGCGGTTCTTCATTCGGCAAAATAAATAATCAAACTATTCTATTAATGATAACGGCTCAAAGAAAGTTTGGTTGCCTCAATAGCCCGAAAATAGTAGGGCCGATAATTATTATCCATTTTGGCTACTACTTGCTCCGGTTTGGCTAACTGCCCTGATTTTTCATTTTAGACTTTTGTATCAGTGATTACAAACAATAAAAAGAATCAAAATGAAAACAATCTTTATTACCGGTGCATCAGCCGGATTAGGCAAAGCCACCGCAACATTATTCAGCGCTAAAGGCTGGAAAGTTATCGCTACTATGCGTAACCCAGAAAAGGAAACAGAACTTACGCAGTTGGAAAACATAACATTATTACCACTTGACGTAACAGACATTGACCAGGTTAATGCTACCGTAAAAGCAGCCATAGAATTGGGCGATATAGATGTTGTATTTAATAATGCAGGTTACGGGTTGATCGGCTCCCTGGAATCGTACTCCGAAGAGCAGATCAGAAGTCAGTTTGAGACTAATTTCTTTGGTGTGATCTGGGTTACTCAGGCATTTATCCCTTATTTCAAAGAAAAAAAAAGTGGCTTATTCTGGTGTGACCCCAAAAAGTTGGACAGATTCAAAATTAAGTTTTTTGTACGAGAGCTCGGTATTCCACCGGGCTCTTTCCATTTAACCTGTTTTTTATTCTTTTATTGTTGTAGTAATCAATGTAT